>Ga0209337_1000424_pt1 | contig 34126 bp, 35 predicted proteins | sample LinPmetageLP53_FD_184044 | JGI IMG/M metagenome (GOLD analysis project Ga0209337, IMG submission 184044) | Marine viral communities from the Pacific Ocean - LP-53 (SPAdes) (version 2) | ecosystem: Environmental > Aquatic > Marine > Oceanic | place: Pacific Ocean | collected 2010-02-08
GCACCGGTTCGCTGAAGATGGCCGGCAAGCTGGACAAGGTTATCAGCCCCACGCCCGGCGAGAGCTATCTCGTTTTGCTGACCGGCCCCTTGCGGGTCGCGCATCTGACCGATCATATGTCCTTGCGTCAGGTGATCGATGTCATATCGGCTGATCTGGTGGCCAAGGCCATCGGTCAGGTGAATGATGCCATGCAGTCGTGGGGCATTGCCAAACCGCGCATTGCGGTTGCCGGGCTTAATCCCCACGCCATGGGCGATGAGGAGCGGCTGGCCATCGCGCCGGGTGTCGAGCGGGCCAAGGCCATGGGGATTGCCGTCGAAGGACCGGTCGCGCCGGATTCAGTCTTCCGTCAGTGCATCGAAGGCCGCTACGACATGGTCCTCGCGATGTTCCACGATCAGGGCCATATTGCTGTCAAGACCTGGGGATTTTCCGGCAACTGCGTAATCATGATGGGGCCGCCCTATCTCCACATGTCGGTCGCCCATGGCACTGCCTACGACATTGTCGGTTCAGGCAAGGCGGATGCGGCGATGATGCTGAGCGCGATGCGCACCTGTGGACGGCTCGCATCGGGACAGGGATTTGAAGGAGAAGCGAAATGAATTCTCACTTACGGGTCGAGGCCCAGCAATCTATTCCCACAGCGGTCGACTATAAGGTCTATCACGACCCGGAAGTCTTCGCTGCGGAGCAGCGCAATGTCTTCAAAGGTCGCATCTGGTGCTACCTAGGACTAGAAGCAGAAATTCCCAATGCGGGGGATTTTCGGGCGAGCTTTGTCGGTGAAACACCCGTGGTTCTGGTGCGCGGACAGGAAGACAAAATTTTCGCTTGGGTTAACCGGTGCGCGCACAAGGGGGCGACCGTGTGCCGCTCGCTGCGCGGCAACCAGGCCGATGGCGCTTTCGTCTGTGTCTACCATCAGTGGGCCTACGATGCCGAAGGAGCGCTGGTGGGCGTGCCTTTCCGGCGCGGAATGAAGGGTGTGGGGGGCTATGACAAGGAATTCGCTCCAGCCAATCACTCACTCGAAAAGCTGCGGGTGGAAAGCTACAAGGGGATGGTGTTTGGGACGTTTGCGTCTGAGATAGAACCACTTGAGGATTTTCTTGGTCCCGTGATGCGCAAATATATCGACCGGGTTTTCCATCGCCCGATCAAACTATTGGGCTATGCGCGGCAGTATATGGCGGCCAATTGGAAGCTCTATTCCGAAAACAGCCGGGATAGCTATCACGGCGCCTTGCTGCATCTGTTCTACCCAACTTTCGGCATCTATCGTCAAAGCCAGGAAAGCGCAGGTGAACTTGCCGAGCAGGGTTTCCATAACGTCTTTACCGTATCCAAGCCCAAAGGCGACATCGACTACACGTCGTTCGGCGACGAAGCCAATCGCGAAATGCAGAGTGCGACGAAACTGCAGGATGACAGACTGCTGCAATTCCGGCCGGAAATCGACGACGATATCGGGCTGCACATCCAGTCGCTGTTCCCGAACGTGGTGCTCCAGCAGATCCAGAACACGCTGGCGACTCGTCAGATCGTGACGCATGGCCCTGACAAGACAGAGCTGGTCTGGACCTATTTCGGATATGCCGACGATGATGAGGAAACAACCCGGCACCGGCTGCGAAACCTGAATCTTGTTGGTCCATCAGGGCTGATCTCGATGGAAGACGGAGAGGCGGTCGAACTTTGCCAGCAAGGCACCGTTGGGGCGGAAGGCAAGTACAATTTCATCGAAATGGGCGGGGACGATGTACGCGGATATTACGCGCCGATGGGTATGGATGAAAACGCAGTGCGCGGATTCTGGAAAGGGTATCTGGAATTGATGGGTGATGCCCTGCCCACTTCTGCCGTGGAGGTGCCCGCATGAACCTGGTCGATCCCGCTCTGCAAGGCTTCGTCGATTCCTTGAACGCTGCTTACGGGTTATGCCTTGATGACGGTCGGCTCGAGGAGTGGCCCGAGTTCTTTGTGGAGGACTGCCTCTATCAGGTGATTGCACGCGAGAATGTTGACAACGGTCTGCCGGCTGCGGTCATGTATTGCGACAGCAAGGGTATGCTGGTCGACCGGGTAGTGGCTTTACGCCAAGCCAATGTATTCCCTGAGCACTTCAGCCGCCACCTGATTTCGCGGGCAGTGATTACCCCGGTCAACGGCAACATGGTGTCTGCAGAGGCCAGCTATGCCGTGCTGCAAACTCGCAATGACGGAGAAACGCGGATTTATAACGCCGGGAAGTACATCGACAAACTATTTGTGGCTGAAGGCTCTGCCAAGCTCGTAAGCCGCACCTGCGTCTATGATACGCATCGCATCGCCACCCTGCTGGCAACGCCCATTTGAGGCGCGAACAATTCGACAACCACAACCAAGGAAACAATCAATGAAGCTTTACTATAGCCCAGGAGCCTGCTCGCTCGCCCCGCACATCGCACTCTATGAAACCGGCGCTAACTTCGACGCCGTCAAGGTCGATCTCGGCTCACGCAAGACCGACGCCGGGGACGATTTTCTTGTCGTCAATCGCGCGGGTAAAGTGCCGGCGCTGGCTCTGAGCACCGGTGAGACCCTGACCGAGAATCCGGCCATTCTACTCTACATCGCCGATCAAAATGACGGAGCTGGCCTGGCTCCGCGTGAGGGCAGCCTCGAGCGCTACCAGCTGCTGAGCCGCCTCGGCTTCCTGTCTTCGGAATTGCACAAGGCTTTCGTCCCGCTGTTCACGCCTGGCACGACGGACGAGGCCAAGGCTGCTGCGACCAAGACCGTGAAAGATCTTCTGGCCGGACTTGATCAGGAAATCGCTGGCAAGGACCATTATGTGGGCGAGGCGTTTAGCGTCGCTGATATCTACCTGTTCGTGATCCTCAGTTGGCCCGCTCATGTCGGCATCGACATGGCAGCTTATCCTGCCCTAGGCGCTTTTGCTGGCAAGATAGCGCAGCGGCCCTCTGTGGGAGCAGCTCTCAAGGCAGAAGGCCTCATCTAAATTTTCTTCGCTCACACCGTGGAGAACAATTGCGACGGTTGCAAATCTTTGGCCTATTGCAAATGCATTTTTTTTGGTGCAATAACAAATTTGGTCTTTAGGAGTAAATCCGGGCGAGTCGGGTTCTTCCGGGAACAAGATTCGTCGGGGTTACCGGAGCCAACATAAAAAAGTTCGGGAGAGATATGATCACCGCTTCGAATGAAGTCGCACGCGCCGAGATCGGCAAATCGCTGGTTATGGATAACTGTGCAACCAATTATCATGATGTCGGCGAAGGCGCGGCGGTTTTACTAGTCCATGGCTCGGGGCCCGGTGTCACCGCTTGGGCCAACTGGCGGCTCAATATGCCCGAACTCGCTAAGCGGTTCCGGGTGATTGCGCCGGATATGTTCGGATTTGGTTATTCCGATTCCAAGGGCCGCATAGAAGACAAACAGATCTGGGTTGATCAGCTGGTGGCTTTGCTCGACAACCTTGGCATCGACAAAGTGTCGATGGTGGGCAATTCGTTCGGTGGCGGCATTACCCTCGCGTTCATGATCGCCCATCCCGATCGGGTCGAGCGCGCAGTATTGATGGGGCCGGCCGGTCTTGAATTCCCGATCACGCCGGCGCTGGATGAAGTCTGGGGCTACGAGCCCTCGGTCGAGGCCATGCGCTCCTCGCTCAAGTATCTTGCCTGGGATCACAGCAGGCTAACTGACGATCTGGTCCAGTCACGATACGAGGCAAGCGTCCGCCCGGGTGCGCATGCACCATATCATACCACCTTCGGCGGCCCAGACCGTCAGCGCAATATTGCGATGCTGGCAAGCCGCGAAGAAGATATTGCCGCGCTGCAGCAGGAGGCGCTGATCCTGCATGGCCGGTCCGATCAGGTCATTCCGCTTGAGTCGAGCGTGCGCTTGGCAAATCTGCTGCCCTGTGCGGACCTGCACGTGTTTGGCGAATGCGGCCATTGGGTTCAGATCGAGCGTATGGCCAGTTTTAACCGAATGGTGTCTGAATTTTTCACTAGCGGCCTCAAGGGCTGACTGAGCAAGGAGAGATGAAATGGCTGTAACTGGAGTAATTCGTCCTGGATACGTGCAACTGCGGGTTCTTGACCTCGACGAGGCCATCAAACATTACCGCGACCGGATTGGTCTCAATCTCGTCAGCGTCGAGGGCGGTCGGGCCTTCTTCCAGGCTTTTGACGAATTCGACCGACACAGTATCATTTTGCGCGAGGCAGATACGGCCGGACTCGACCGAATGGGTTTCAAGGTTGCGAAAGACTCCGATCTTGATCACTTCGCTGAACGCCTGCTCGACTGCGGTGTGCATGTAGACGTCATTTCCGCCGGTGAAGATCCCGGTGTCGGACGTAAGATCCGCTTCAATACCCCAACCGCGCATGTGTTTGACCTATACGCTGAAATGGAGCTGTCCGAAACCGGGCCGGCGGTCCGTAATCCTGATGTCTGGATAGCCGAACCGCGCGGCATGCGCGCGACGCGTTTCGATCACTGTGCGCTAAACGGCGTGGATATCTCGGCGAGCGCCAAGATTTTCGTCGAAGCTCTGGACTTCTCGGTCACCGAGGAACTGGTCGACGAAAGTACGGGGGCACGTCTCGGCATCTTCCTTTCATGCAGCAACAAGGCCCATGATGTCGCCTTTCTCGGCTATCCGGAAGATAGTCGGATCCACCACACTTCGTTCAACCTCGAATCCTGGCACGATGTTGGGCACGCGGCTGACATTATCAGTCGCTACGATATCTCGCTCGATATCGGCCCGACGCGCCACGGGATCACTCGCGGCCAGACGATCTATTTCTTCGACCCGTCGGGCAACCGCAATGAGACGTTCAGCGGCGGCTATTTCTACTATCCCGACAACCCGCGCCGCATGTGGCAGGCGGAGAATGCGGGCAAGGCAATTTTCTATTATGAAAAGGTGCTGACTGACCGCTTCATGACGGTAAACACCTGAAAATGGACGGTTTAGTCACAATCAGGACAATCGGACATGGCTTGGCTGCGCAAGCGGTTTCGGCCGCTCTCGCCAAGGGCGACGAAACCGGTTGCCCGGTTGCTGCAGCAGTCATCGGGGCAGGCGGCGAGTTGGTGGCTTTGCTTCGCGCGAGCGGCACACCCTTCCCCTCATCGCAAATTGCCCAGGACAAGGCTTATACCGCCGCCAGCTTCCGAGTTCCGACGCCTGAAGTGTACAAGATGGTTTCGGGCAATCCAGCGTTGAGCACCGGGCTAACCGCACGAACGGGAATTGTGATGTTTGGCGGAGGATTGCCGATCGTAATTGACGGCGAATTCGTTGGCGCGATCGGCGTATCGGGTGGGTCCGAAGAAATCGACATTGCCTGCTCCAACGCCGGCCTCTCCGCAATCGGCGGGGCGCAACATTAAACGCCTGGTGCCCCCATTCATTGGAACAATAGTAATCAAATGACTAGCAAAACGTCTCGACCGGTTACCGACACCATTCTCAATTTCATTGGGGGTTCCTTTCGCAAGGGCAGCCAGGGCAAGACCTTTGCCAACGTCAACCCGGCAACCGGACAAACGATCGGCACAGTTCATGAAGCAAGCGAAGCCGACGTGGCCGACGCGGTGGCGGCGGCCAAGGCGGCGCTTAACGGTCCGTGGGGAAAGATGACAACGGCCGAAAGGGTCAAGTTGATCGTCGCAGTCGCCGCCGAAATTGAGCGCCGTTCCGATGACTTTCTCGAGGCGGAGGTCGTCGATACCGGCAAGCCCCGTCACGTGGCATCGCATATCGACATTCCGCGTGGTGCGGCAAATTTCCGGATGTTCGCCGATGTCATCGCAACGATGCCAAACGAATCCTTCACCACGCCGACACCTGATGGAGGGCAAGCGATCAACTACGCCGTGCGCAAGCCCAAGGGCGTGATTGCGGTGATATGCCCGTGGAATTTCCCGCTGCTGCTGATGACCTGGAAGGTTGGACCGGCTCTGGCCTGCGGCAACACCGTGGTGATCAAGCCGTCGGAGGAGACACCCCGCACGGCGGCGCTTCTGGGCGAAGTAATGAACGCGGTGGGGATGCCCGAAGGCGTTTACAACGTGGTTCATGGTTTCGGCCAGAGCTCGGCCGGGGAATATCTGACCAGCAACAAGGATGTGGACGCCATAACCTTTACCGGAGAGACCGGGACCGGCCAGGCGATCATGCAGAAGGCTGCGATCGGGGTTCGCGACGTGTCTTTCGAGCTCGGCGGCAAGAACGCGGCGATCGTCTTCGCCGACGCTGATCTCGACAAGGCGATCGAGGGCCTCTCGCGCTCGGTCTTCCTCAACACCGGGCAGGTCTGCCTCGGCACTGAGCGCGTCTATGTCGAGCGACCGCTGTTCGATGAATTCGTCCGGCGGATGACGCTAGCGGCGCAGGCATTCAAGCCCGGTGCCATAGACGATCCGGCCTACCTTGGGCCGCTGAGCAGCGCAGAGCACCGCGAAAAGGTACTCGGCTATTACGCGAAAGCAGTGGAAGAAGGGGCGACGGTTGTCACTGGCGGCGGCGTTCCGGAAGTCGATGGCGATCAGGCGGGCGGCTTCTACGTGGAGCCAACGCTGTGGACCGGCCTAGCTCATGACAGCACGGTGATGCGCGAGGAAATCTTCGGTCCATGCTGCGGCCTGATCCTCTTCGACAGCGAAGACGAGGTCATCGCGCTGGCCAATGACACCGACTACGGACTGTGCGCGACCGTATGGACCGAAAATATCTCGCGCGCGCACCGGGTGGCGGCGGCGATGCAAGTGGGTGTGTGCTGGGTCAATTGCTGGTTCCTGCGCGATTTGCGCACCGCATTCGGCGGATCAGGCCATTCCGGCATTGGGCGGGAGGGCGGTGTTCACAGCCTCGAATTCTACACTGAAACTGAAAACATCTGCGTGAAACTCTGAAACCATGACTACAGAAACCAACATCGACCCTAAGGTCATTCAACAAGCCGCCGAACAATTGCGCGGTGCCGCGATAAGCGGGAAACCCGTGGCGCCGGTTCGCGATCTCATATCGGCGGGCGGCGTGGATGCGGCCTATGCCGTGCAGGAGGTCAATACCCGGCACTATGTCGACAGCGGACGAAGACTGGTAGGCCGCAAGATCGGCCTCACCTCGCTCGCGGTCCAGCGGCAGCTTGGTGTCGACCAGCCCGATTACGGCATGCTGTTTGCCGATATGGACGTGCCCGAAGGCATGCCGATCTCGCTTGATCAGGTGATTCAGCCCAAGGTCGAGGCCGAGATCGCGATTGTCATCGGCCGCGACCTACCGCATCCGGACCTGACTACCGCCGAAATGATCTGTGCGGTGGAATATGTCGTGCCGGCGATCGAGATCGTCGACAGCCGGGTGGCCAACTGGGACATTCGTATTTGGGATACCGTAGCTGATAATGCCTCCAGCGGACTGTTCGTGCTGGGTGCCGTTCCGCGCAAGCTTGACGGGCTAGACCTGCGCGAATGCGGTATGGTGATGGAGATCAAGGGCGAACCCATTTCGGTCGGCGCCGGGATCGCCTGCCTGGGCAGCCCGATCACCGCGTCCTTGTGGTTGGCGCAGGTGATGGCGCGTGTCGGTCGGCCGTTGCTTGAAGGCGACGTGATCCTGTCGGGTGCGCTCGGTCCGATGGCCGGCGTGAACCGCGGTGAGGTTGTCGAGGCAAGAATCAACGGAGTTGGAACAGTTCGCGCAGAATTCGCCGCCGACGGCAACTGAAGATTGGATGAAAGACAAACCTATGGCTAAAATGAAATGTGCGATTATCGGCTCAGGCAATATCGGCACTGACCTGATGATCAAATTGCTCAAGGGTTCGGACGTGCTCGAACTCGCCGCAGTAGTCGGCATTGATCCGGCATCCGAGGGACTGGCGATGGCCCGCGAACGCGGGGTGACGACCACCCACGAGGGAATTGAGGGGCTGCGCAAGCTTCCGGCCTATTCGGAGATCGGAATCGTCTTTGATGCGACCTCGGCTTACGCCCACAAGGCGCATGATGCCGCGCTGCAGCAGGACGGCAAGCTGGTAGTTGACCTGACGCCCGCAGCCTTGGGGCCGTTTTTCGTGCCTCCGGTCGATAATGCGCTCGACGATCAAATCCGCAATGTGAACATGGTCACCTGCGGAGGTCAGGCGACCATCCCGATCGTCGCAGCGGTATCGCGCGTGACCCCGGTCCATTATGCAGAGATTGTCGCATCGGTTTCATCACGCTCAGCTGGACCGGGAACCCGCGCCAATATCGACGAATTCACCCGGACCACGGCCAAGGCGATCGAGATCGTCGGCGGTGCGGGCCGCGGGCGCGCGATCATCATTCTCAATCCGGCTGAGCCGCCGATGATCATGCGCGACACGATCTTCACGCTGACCGACCAGGTTGACGAGGACAGGATCCGCCAGTCGGTGCAGGACATGGTGCAGACCGTCCAGTCCTATGTCCCCGGCTATCGCCTCAAGCAGGAGGTGCAGTTCGAACGGTTCGGCTCCAACCATCCGCTGAAAATTCCCGGCTATGGCGAATTCGTTGGTCTCAAGACCAGCGTTTTCCTCGAAGTAGAGGGAGCAGGCGATTACCTACCCAAATATTCCGGCAATCTCGACATTATGACCGCCGCGGCCAAGGCGGCCGGCGAGCGGCTCGCGCAGCAAAACCTGGCAAAGGTGGCAGCATGACCTTCAATCCCAAAACCGACAAGCTCTACATCCAGGATGTCACCCTGCGTGATGGGATGCACGCGATTCTTCACATGTACGACACAGACAGCGTCCGCACGATCGCCAAAGCCCTGGACGATGCCGGTGTCGACGCCATCGAAGTGTCGCACGGCGATGGCCTCAACGGCACGTCATTCAATTATGGCTTTGGCTCTCACACCGACTGGGAATGGATCGAGGCGGCAGCCGACGTGATCAAACGGGCGGTGCTGACCACGCTGCTGGTGCCTGGCATCGGCACTGTCGAAGAGCTTCGCCGTGCTTACGCATTGGGCGTTCGCTCGGTGCGGGTCGCGACCCATTGCACCGAGGCGGACGTTGCCAAGCAGCATATCGGTATCGCCCGCGATCTTGGTATGGATGTATCGGGCTTTCTGATGATGAGCCACATGATCGACGCCGAGGCGCTGGCCCAGCAGGCCTTGCTGATGGAAAGCTACGGCGCGCACTGCGTTTATGTGACCGACAGCGGCGGCGCGCTCGACATGGACGGTGTGCGCGAGCGGCTGCGGGCCTACGACCGTGTGCTCAAACCGGAAACCCAGCGCGGCATGCATGCCCACCACAACTTGTCGCTCGGCGTCGCGAATTCGATCGTTGCCGCCCAGGAAGGAGCGGTACGGATCGACGCCAGCCTCGCGGGGATGGGCGCGGGGGCGGGCAATGCTCCGCTCGAAGTGTTCGTAGCTGCGGCCGACCGAAAGGGCTGGAACCATGGATGCGACGTGATGGCGCTGATGGACGCAGCGGAAGATCTGGTCCGTCCGCTTCAGGATCGCCCGGTGCGGGTCGACCGCGAGACTCTGAGCCTGGGTTATGCCGGCGTCTATTCAAGCTTCCTTCGTCACGCGGAAAAGGCCGCCGAACAATACGGCCTCGACACCCGCGAAATTCTGATCGAACTGGGTAAACGGCGCATGGTTGGCGGGCAGGAAGACATGATTGTCGATGTTGCGCTCGATCTCGTTTCCGCTCGGGCGGCATAGGCGATGGCAATGGAGAAGTTTGAACGATACGCGGAAATTCTGGACAGCGCGGCGCTTCATGCGCGCGCAACGCCCCAGCTCACGCATACCGACCCCGATCTGAGCGTGGCGGATGCCTATCTGGTCCAGAAGCTGTCGGTCGATCGCCGCCTCGGCCGCGGTGAACGCCGAATCGGAGTCAAGATGGGTCTGACGAGCCGGGCCAAGATGCTGCAGGTGGGTGTTGATGAAGTTGCTTGGGGCCGGCTAACCGATGCCATGTTGATCGAAGAAGGCACGGCGATGTCATATGCGCGGTTTGTGCACCCGCGGGTTGAACCAGAAGTAGCCTTTTTGATGAAGGCACCCCTGGCGGGCAAGGTCACGGCGGCAGCAGCGCTGGCGGCAGTCGAGGCGATTGCTCCCGCAATGGAGATCATCGACAGCAGGTATGAGAACTTCAAGTTCGCGCTGTCCGATGTTATCGCTGACAACACCTCATCGTCCGGCCTGGTAATCGGTTCCTGGAACGATCCGACTATGGATTTTTCCAATCTTGGCGTAATCCTCGAAATCAACGGGCAAGTAACGCAGGTTGGCTCGACCGCAGCCATTCTTGGACATCCGCTGCGTTCGCTGGTGGCGGCAGCGCGGTTGGTCGCCGAGGCGGGCGAAGAGATTTCGGCTGGCGATATTGTGATGGCCGGCGGAATAACCGCTGCGCCTAATCTGGCGCCTGGTCAAACCGTCCGTACGAGCATCCAAGGGCTTGGTGCCGTAATGTTTCAGGTGGAGGCGTAAAATGCCAATCATCGAGGTCAACATGCTCGAGGGTAGACCCCCGGATGCCAAGGAGCGGTTGATCCAGGCTCTGACCGATGCCGCGGTCACGTCGATCGGTGCTCCTCGAGATTCGGTGCGGATCATCTTGCGCGAGATGCCGAGCGGCCATTTCGCGGTGGGCGGACAATCCTTTGCGGCTAAGGCGGCTGCAAAGGCAGCAAAGAAGGAATAATGTGATGATCGGACCACACCGGATCCAGATCGTCGGCGGCGGGGAATTCAGTTGCGGTGAGGGCGAGCGTGTCTTGCTCGCCATGGAACGATGCGGATCGAGCGATATCGGTGTTGGTTGCCGGGGCGGCGGGTGCGGAATTTGTAGAATCAGGGTTGTCGATGGTGATTACCGGACCGGCAAGATGAGCACGGCAAAGATTTCGAAGACAGAACGGGAAGCGGGCTTTGCCCTCGCTTGCAGAGTGTTTCCGGTGAGCGACCTTTTGATCGAAATTTGATGAAGTCTAAGGAGAGATGCAATGGCTACACATTTGAAAAGTGATACCAACGAATACGGAATCAAGACCGAATACGGTCACTTTATCGGCGGCGAATGGATTTCCAGTGATAGCGGAAAGACGATCGATCTGATTAATCCTGCCACCGGGGCAGTGCTGACCAAGATTCAGGCTGGCAACGCGAAAGATATCCAGCGTGCAGTGGCCGCTGCCAAGGCTGCCTTCCCCAAGTGGTCCGAAAGCTCGCCTGCCGAACGTCAGGAAATTTTGATTGAGGTCGCCCGCCGGCTTAAGGCGAGGCATCAGCATTATGCGACTCTCGAGACGCTAAACAACGGCAAGCCGATTCGCGAATCGATGCATTTCGACATGCCGCAGGCAATTGGTCAGTTCGAACTGTTCGCGGGGGCCGCTTACGGCCTGCATGGCCAGACTATGGATTATCCCGATGCCGTCGGCATCGTTCACCGCGAGCCGCTAGGCGTCTGCGCCCAGATTATCCCGTGGAACGTGCCGATGCTGATGATGGCCTGCAAGATCGCGCCAGCCCTCGCTTCGGGTAACACTGTTGTGCTTAAACCTGCGGAGACGGTCTGCCTTTCGGTGATCGAATTCTTCGTGGAAATGGCCGATCTTCTGCCCCCCGGCGTGATCAACGTGGTCACTGGCTACGGTGCCGACGTCGGTGAGGCGCTTGTGACCCACGAGGACGTCCGAAAGGTCGCCTTCACCGGCTCGGTGGCGACTGCCCGCCGGATCATGCAATACGCTTCCACCAATATCATCCCGCAGACGCTCGAACTGGGCGGTAAGTCTGCGCACATCGTCTGTGCCGATGCCGATATTGACGCTGCGGTGGAAAGCGCCACCATGTCAACTGTCCTGAACAAGGGCGAGGTTTGCCTCGCCGGTTCGCGACTGTTCCTGCATGAAGCGATCCAGGAGGAGTTCCTTGCCAAGTTCAAGGTCGCGCTCGAAGGCATTCGCCAAGGCGACCCGCTCGACTTCGCCACTCAACTCGGTGCGCAGGCGTCAAAGATGCAGATGGACAAGGTCGTAAGCTACCTCGAACTGGCGACTGAAGAAGGGGCCACCGTTCTGACCGGCGGCAGCCGTAACGACAATCTTGCCGATGGGCACTTCATCAGCCCGACGGTCTTTACCAACGTCAACAACTCGATGCGTATCGCGCGTGAAGAGATTTTTGGCCCGGTCACCAGCGTGATCAGTTGGAAGGACGAGGATGATATGATGAAAGCGGCAAACGACACGACCTACGGGCTTGCCGGTGGTGTCTGGACTCGCGACCTTGCGCGCGCGCATCGTATTGCCCGCAAGCTCGAAACCGGCACGGTGTGGATCAACCGCTACTATAATCTCAAGGCTAACATGCCGCTCGGCGGTTACAAGCAGAGCGGGTTCGGCCGCGAATTCAGCCATGAAGTGCTGAACCACTACACCCAGACCAAATCGGTCGTGGTCAACCTGCAAGAAGGTCGCACCGGCATGTTTGATCAGTAATTTTGAAATGGACGACAATCGGTGAAGGAGGAGAGAAAATTGTCTAAAAGGCTTGATGGACAGGTGGCGCTACTGACAGGTGGCGCCACCGGGATCGGTGCGGCGATCGTCGCGCGCTATATCGAAGAAGGTGCCAAGGTCGGCGTGCTCGTCAAGGACGCCGAACAGGCAGAACTGGTTCGTTCGCGGCATGGGCACAGCGTCATCGCGGTGACAGGAGACGTGCGCTCCTACGCAAACAATGCCCGCGCGGTGACGGAAACCGTGGCGGCTTTCGGCAAGGTCGATGTGTTTGTCGGAAACGTTGGCATCTGGGATTTCATGGTCCCGCTCGAACAGCAGGAGCCTGAACAGCTAGGCAAGGTCTTTGACGAGATCTTCGATGTCAACCTGAAGGCCTATTTTCTTGGTGCTCACGCAGCTATCCCTGAACTCAGGAAGGTCAAGGGGAGTATTATTTTCACAGCCTCGACCTCTAGTTATTATACTGGAGGCGGCGGTACTCTGTACGTCGCTTCCAAACACGCTGTGGTCGGGCTGATAAAACAGCTGGCTTGGGAACTGGCACCGGACATCAGAGTCAATGGCGTTGCGCCTGGAGGGACACGGACCCCGCTCAGCGGCACCCAGACCGGTGGCTTTTCAGAGACAAAGATGGAACAGATGCCCGGGCTTGACGATCTGATTTCCAGCATGACCCCGCTTGGACGGATCGCCGAACCTACTGATCATGCGGGTCTCTACGCCCTTTTGGCTTCGCGGCGGGACTCTTCGTACATGACCGGAACGGTGCTTTTGAGCGATGGCGGTATCGGAATCGGCAAACGTCCGGACAGGTGAACACTCTGCACAGAGCTAGGGTCGTTAGAATCATGCACACGACAAAAGGAGAGATGCCATGGCTGAGAAATTTCCATTTTCCGACTTGCTCGTCATTTCGGGAGTCATTGGAGTCGCGCGGTGGAAACCGACGCACTTCGGTCCGGCCGTCGCTCCTCCCCAACTGGCCGAATTCGGCGGCAATCTCACAAGAGATCGTGCGGAACGGATGATGGCCCACGCCGAAGCCGGGGGGCTCGCAATTTACGGGATCGGCCAGCTGAGCTACCATCGTGCGCCGGTCGACAAGACAGTCGTCTATCCGATCGACGCCTTTTACGCGCATGGTCAGTACACGTCGGTTATTGCTACCTTGAACCGCGTTGCAGTTCTGCTCGACAACACCGAAAAGGTGGATATCCAGGAAATGGTTGGCAAGATGATCCGGGTCGATAACTGACTCGGCGGCGGTGTATCACTGTCTAGGGCCCGGCTTGGCATTGTTGCCCTGGGTGCAAGACAGCGTTTGGCGCAAAGGCCATTTTGTCTCTGCGGTTACTGCGCGCTGCTGCGATCGAGGAAACGATCCGCAGAGATCGTATCGCGAGACACGCCGGCTTTGAGTAACTCTTCTTCGGCGAGGTCGACCATCGCGGGCGGACCGCACAGATAGGCCTCGCATAGCGCCTCATCCGGTAGTCCGGCGATCTGCTGCGTCACCAGCCCACGTGCGCCATCCCAGGCGCTATCAGGAGCCTCTTCGGACAGGACCGGTCTAAATTCGAACGGCCCATTCCAGGCGGCTTTGAGTTCGCCGATTGCATCGAGGCAATAAAGATGTGCCTGGCTCCTTGCGCCATATAACAGGACAACCGGCCGATTCGCGCCGTTCGCAAGAGCTTCCTGCAAGATGGCCATGATCGGCGCGAGGCCGCTACCTCCAGCGATGCAGAGCATCGGCGCGGTGCTCGTCTTGAGGTGGAACTCGCCATAGGGAGCTGACACCATCAACTGCGTTCCGATACGCTCACCTCCGAACAGCCAGTCGGTGAAAGTGCCTCCCGGAACATGGCGGACATGGAACTGCAACTGCCGGGCCGGCCCGGCCTTGGGTGCGAAAGCGAAGGAATAGCTGCGTGGACCGTCGATGCCGGGCGCGCTCAGATCGGCGTATTGGCCAGGGATAAAGGAAAGCGACCGGTCAAGCTCGACAATGAGATTGATTATATCCGGGCAAAGCCGAGGGGACGCGACGATCGTCGCGGAATAATTTTCGACAGTTTGCTGACTCAACAAGGGAGCGTCGAGCGCAATAGTCAGGTCCGACCGTGGTAACGCTTGGCAAGCAAGCCTGTACCCGGCCGACAGGTCGTCGCGTTCTAGAGCCAATGCAGATGGACTGAGTTCGCGTATCCTACCGTCCACAAGCTTGAATTTGCAGGTTCCACACGAGCCGACTTTACAATCGTGAGGCATCGCCAGTCCTTCGGCGAGCATTGCTTCGAGAAGGGTCTTGTCTCGGGCGACCAGCAACGTCCGAGCTTCGGATGCCAAGGTCACCGTGTTAAGCTCGGGTTTTTTCAGGAAGGAGAACATGAAGGCGACCTACTGTGCTGGATTGAGGGTGAAAAGAAAAGTGAGCGTCATCCTTAGGGGATGACGCTCAGGTGGCATGAAGACGATCGGAGGGATTCATCTTCATGCAGGTGGACTGTCGAGCCACTGCGGCCAGCCTGCCAACGCGTTGGCCGCTCGTGCCAGTTTCCGCTCGTTGGGCGATGCAAACCTCAGGTCCCAATCTTTCAGGCGCGGCTGGGCAATGAACCTGTGCCAAACCGGCGGGACCATTCCGCACAGGAAGCACAAGAACAATGACGGCATCTGCGGTGCCTCGGGCTCGGGTTGTAGCTCGTAGAAAGGGGTGTGCCCGTCGAGGTGGTGGTTGATGTGATTGGTAATCTCCACCCCGATCGGACGCACGATCATGCCAAGATGGTTCCAGGCGTGATGCTTGGCGATCGGCTCGCCCTCGATCCGCAGCAAGCCGTAATGCTGAAAGTAATTGAAGCCTTCGACCAGCATCTTGGCAAAAAACATCGCCGCGACCGTCACCAGGCCGGCAATAGGGCCAGCGAGAACGGTCATCACTGCGATGATTGCGCCAACCAGCACCAGTTGCAACCACATGGCATTGCGCCAGCTCCCCTTCGAATGACCCAGACGTGAGAGGATCTCGGCCTGCTTTTCCCAAGTGTCCTTGTACGAGCCCCACGTCGCCGAAAGCACGAAGCTGTAGATCGTCTGCCCTCGCAATGGCGTGTCGCTATCCTTGCCTGTGTCGAGGTGGACATGATGGGTGACAATGTGCGCAATATCGCGATTGGGGTCGCCATAGAAGGCGCTTAACCCCTTTGCGACAGCGCGCGGAAACCAATGCCGACGATGCATCAGCTCGTGTGCGACGGGCAGGGTCGGAACCGCAGAAAGCCAAGCAAGGCTGGCGATTGATCCCGCAATCTGCCAACCCGCCGCTTGACCGTCTAAAATCGGAACTGTGCCGGAGTTTACCGAGTTGGCGAAAGCCAGATAGAGCCCGATCAGCAGAGGTAGCTGCAGATAGATCGCAAAATTGGCGGCGAACGAAATGCCGCGCGCGCGCATTTTTCTGTCACTCGGTAGTGCAATGTCGAGCAGTAGCAGCACAGGGAAGGTGCCAAAGCCGAGCCAGACAAACTCGCCGCCAAGGACAAAGCCGACAACACCCGTCAAGGTCATCGCGGGCACAAGATAATATCGAAGTGCATCCATTTTTCGTCTCCGATCCGACCGGTCCGCAGGCTTGCGGGGACCGGTTAAAATTAGTGTTCGCCCGTAGGAATGCCTCCGACGGAAAAAGCATGGGTAGCGACGCGAATTGCGACTGCATTCGGATTTCACGCCCCCGCAAGCCTAAAGGAAGATGTTCAAGTTTTTACTGAGCAGAACGTTATGCTTGAGTACGATCCGCCGATTGACCAACTGATATGCATCTCCTGCTTCGCGCCAGATATCGACACGGCTGCCGATGAGTGAGTCTTCCTCACGCTCATTGCGATTCCGATATGCATAGAAGTTGGAAAAAACGCGGTGTTCGTCTGGCTTTTCAGTCAACTCTACCTCGACGTTCGTGATGATGTGCGTGTATCGGGTGGCCGGATCCTCGGACCAGGCCGTACCGGTTTCCAGCCGCGAAAGCCGTTTCTTGATTTCGGTCAGGTTGTCGTTGTAATAGGCCATCCGGGTCAGATCGTTGACTTGGTCCGTCGTGTCGCGGCGATAGCGCGTTTCGATGCCAGGCATGTGGTAAAACAAGTCGTCGGCCAGCATCTTGACCCAATCGACATAGTTCTCGTCGTCGAGCATGCGCGCTTCGCGATAGACCGTCTGGGTCAAGGCGTGCGTCAGCTCGAGCGAGGCGCTATGGCCAATCTGCGGGCGTTCCATTGTAGCGGTCTGTGTCATTGGTTGATCCTTTTTCAGAGCGCGAACAGGCCGGGGAGGTCGCGTGTATCACCAACGCCGGTCAGGCGCGGTTCCGGGCGGTTCGGCATTGCTCCCAGTTTGTCGTTTTCCATCATGTCCAGCCACCGCTGGTAAAAGCCGCGCTGGTTGGCGTCATTATACTGGCCGCGGTAGACGATACCCGGCAGGGTATCGTGCTCGATCTGGCGTGATATGCCGCAGCGGTAGTGCAGGCGTTCGTGGCGGGTAACCACCCCACGGTTGACGGTGGTGCAGTTGCTCCAGTTTTCCCCATCGTCCATCTCGAACGTGCCCCCGGGGCCGAATGTCTGCATGACCCCCTTGGTGATCTCATCCTTGATATCATCGGGCATCGCTTTGTTGACGATCACCCAGGTCTTGAGCTCGAACTCCATCGGACCTTTGGGCTGCCACTGCCGGAAGGTGGAAATACCAGGCAAGAACGACACGTTGGGGAAAATAGAGGCGGAGGCGACCGATCCGAATATCTTGGAGCGCATCTCGCCCAGCCGCTGCGCCATCTGGGGACGGATCTTTTCATAGTATTCGAGAACTTTCGGTCGGCCCAAAAGGAAGAGGTCGCCGACTCCTTCGGTGCCGAACTCCCACCCGTGGCCGTTAACGCTAGCATGGTATGAATTTTCCATGTCGATAGGCGGGAAGGGCTCACCGTTGTTCATTGAGCGGCAGCCGGAATCATGGGTCCAGCCGGCATGATACGCATCGCCGACGAAGTTCTCAACACCGAACTTCCAGTTGGCGTTCATCACTGACTTGATACAGCCACCGATCAGTTCAGTGCCGCCATCCTCATTGTCAAGCAACATGTCGAGGTACCAGCGAAAGTCGCCCAACCATGCATCGAGACTGGGACCATCATCGGCAAAGGTCGCAAAGACAAGGCCCTTGTAACTGCCAACCCTGGAAACCTGCTTCAGGCCGTTTTTCTGTCGATCGATATCGTTATCGTCGTAGCAATATTCCTCATGCATGCCTTTCAGTTCACCGCCGGTATCAAAGGCCCAGCCGTGATAATTGCAGACAAACCGGCGGGTGTTTCCGGCATCGGCAAAGCATACCTTGTTGCCGCGATGAGGACAGGAGTTGAGAAATACCTTGATTGAGCCATCGGGTTGGCGCGCGACGATAACTGCGTCCTCGCCCATATGGGTGGTCAGAAAATCGCCAGCCTTGGGCAACTGGCTTTCGTGGGCAACGAACAGCCAAGACCGCGCGAAGATGCGGTACAGTTCTTCCTCGTAGATCTCGGCGTCGCTGAAGATCCGGCGATCGAGCCAGCCTTCCTTGAGATCCATGTAACGTGAAAATTCCGGCTCCCGGCCGATCCGCTCAATTCGCATCATTTTTCTCCTAGTAATTTCATGTTAAAAAAACACGTTGATGTTGCTGTCAGGTAGCACCGCATGGTCAAGCGTGATGTTGCGCGCCAACAGATTCCAGCCATTCGCCCCGTTGCGCCACCGATCAGTGCGACCGGCAGTGAACACACGCGTGAGACCGTCGATGCGGTTGCGGTGAATGACGATTACCGAGTGCACGATCGCCTCGTTTTCGGCATCTGCGGGCTCGATTTCGGCGTTCGAAACCACGCGCCGCACGAAATTGGGAGGATCCTCGGCCCATACAAAACCGGAGCGCAGGCGATCTATCCTGAGTTTAAGGCGGGCAAGGTTCTCGTTGAAAATAACGCCCGTGCCGACTGCCGCTGGGGGCGACCGATCCGCCCGGAAGCGGCGGCGCTTGAGCTCCATCCGGTAAGTCACATCGTCGCATAACAGCGCCAGCCAATCTTCGAAGCGTTCGGCATCGAGCAGGCGCGCTTCGTGATACAGGCGTTGTGTGAGCGCGATGAGACTCTCCAACGGCACCGGAGCGACGCTCAGCTCAGGCATCGACTGTCTCCCGAGCGGCTAGCGGGTTGATGTTGTAGGTAGGAACCTGAGCCCAGCTTTCAGCCTGCATGTGCTCCTGCCATCGGCGGTAGAAATAACGCTGGTTGTGCTCGCTCACCAATCCGGCGGCGATGTCGCCCGGGAAGCCTTCGCGTGGTCCCGAACGGTTGAGAGCCATGTTGGTGAATACGTCCATTTGTGCCGTCCGCCAGCCACGGGACTGTTCGGTGCAGGCGGCAAGATTATCGCCATCGTCATTGTCAAACAGGCCCGCAAGCCCGAAGGTCAAGCACTGATTGTCCAGGATCGCCGCCTGTATCTCTTCGGGCATGTCGTTTTCCACCATCGCCCATGTCCATTGCTCGATCCGGCCCGAACCCTTGGGATGGTAGACCCGAAACCAGTTGAGGCCCGGCAGGAACTGGAGATTGGGAAAGATCGTGATGTTGATTTGCGAACCCCAGAGCTGTTCACCGCGCAGATTGCCCAGCCGTTCGATAACCGTTGGGCGATTGGCCTCGAGATAGTCCAGCATGGGCTTCGGTTCGGGGTAAAAGGCGTAGCCCGAAACCCCATCGAGCGAGGTCAGCGCCATGTGGCCGTTCATCCCGGCGACGGAAAGTCCGCCTTCGAGGTTGGCACTCGAATTGCCGACGCTGAGGCCGGACAGGTCCATCGACTGGACCGCCGTCATCGCCCCAGCATGCGCCCAGCCGAGATGATAGCCATCGCCGCAGACGTTCTCCACCGGCAGTTTCCAGTTGCTGCCCAGTTCCATCTTCTGGGTTTCGCCGACCAGCGAAGTTCCGCCGGGCATCGCATCCAGCCAGACGTCGAGGAAGAACTTCGCATCGCCCAGATAATCTTCGAGCGAGGGCGCGTCGGGGTCAAAGCAGCCGAAAACGAGGCCCTTGTATTCGGCAACATGGGTTACTTGAACCAGGCCCAGCTTGCTGCGGTCCAGCTCGCCAAAATAGGCCTCGTTTTCCAGCGGAACCCCGGCGAGCGACCCGTCCGGCGCGAACGACCAGCCATGGTAGTTGCAGGTAAAGGCCTTGGCATTGCCGCGATCGGCGCGGCAAATGCGGTTCCCGCGGTGGGTGCAGCTGTTGAGGAACGCCTTGATTGATCCGTCTTTCTGGCGAATGACGATGACATCATCCTCGCCCATGAAGGTGCGGAAATAGTCACCGGTTTTGGGGATCTGGCTGGTGTGAACGAGGAAAAGCCAACAGCGACCGAAAATGCGTTCGAGCTCCTGCTTGTAGAGTTCCTTGCTCGAGTAAATCGTCCGCGATTGCCGACCCGTTGCCGTATCGATCAGTTCGGAAACATCCGTCATTGCTCTCTCCACTCACTCGCTGCCGCTGGTTTTCGGTCAGCCTATCTTGAGTTACAGCTTTCCCTCGCACAAAATGTGCCAGTTTTGAAAACTAGGCTGTTTCCGTCATTATAACCAATAGCTCGTTGATTGACCTTTCTGCTGATTGACATATTTGTCATTTCTAGCGAGCTAATATAGCGCTCGGTTCACATATTTGTTATGGTGCGGCATGAAACATCTTCCGGCCTATACCGACCTTACCAGCCGACTGCGGTTCTCGCCTGAGCAAGGACGCATCTGGCGTGACAGCGAACGCTGCGTATTGTTGAGCAATTCCGCACTGACCATGTTGCGCAACGAATTGGTCGTTCAACTGGGCCTTGTCAAAGCGCGTAGGCTGTTCTGGGAACTGGGCTTCGCGGAAGGCTCGCGTTGCGCGGTTGAAGCAAAACATTTGCGGCCGGGCAGCAGTTTCCTCGATGCCTTTGCGGTCGGACCACAAGCCCACGCAGTGACCGGGTTCGGCTGGACAGAAATCGAGACTTTGGAGACCGATACCGAGAACGGACATTTTGAAGGTCGGTTTCTGGTACACGATTCTATTGAAGCCGGGATCCATCTCGCCACCGAAGGCGTCCACACCGATCCAGTGTGCTGGCTGCAAACCGGTTTTGCCAGCGGTTTTGCGAGCACATTCGCAGGCCAGCCCATAATGATGCGCGAGATCGAGTGCCAAGGAATGGGCCATCCAGCCTGCCTGCTCCATGGCAAGCCGGAAGCGGAATGGCCGGCGCTGGACGATACCGAAACGAATGCGGTTCCACTCGATCCGGCAGTGTCCAGGCACCAAGACAAACATTTCGTCGCAGGGGTATCGGCAGGGTTCAACGCAGTACGCAACCTGATCGAACGCACGGCACGAACGGATGCCAGCCTGTTGTTTCTTGGAGAGACGGGTGTCGGCAAGGAGGTGTTTGCCAAGCTGGCGCACCGGCTGAGCCTACGCAATGATGCGCCGTTCGTCGCGCTCAATTGCGCGGCCATTCCAGAAGGCCTCATCGAAGCCGAACTGTTCGGCGTGGCCAAGGGCGCTTTTACTGGAGCCGGGGCAGACCGGCCGGGACGTTTCGAACTCGCCGACGGCGGCACGCTCTTTCTCGACGAGATTTCGATGCTCTCGCCCCTAGCACAAAGCAAAGTCCTGCGGGCCATCCAGGAAGGCGAGTTCGAGCGTGTGGGTGACACCAGGACCATCCAGGTAAACGTCCGCCTGATCGCGGCGTCCAACGTCGATCTCGAGGGCGCTATGGACGAAGGGACCTTTCGTGCCGACTTGTACTTCCGCATTTCAACACTCCCTATAAGGGTTCCGCCACTGCGAGAGCGGCGTGAGGACATACCGGGATTTATGGAACACTTCCGCGCCAAATATGCCAAGCGTCACGGGCGGACCGTTGACGGCTTTACGGCACGAGCGATTAACGCGCTGCTAATGCACGATTACCCTGGTAACGTTAGGGAATTGGAGCGGATGGTCGAGCGCGCTGTGCTGCTGGCCGACGAATCTGGTGCTATCGATTTGCGCCACCTTTTCATCGGGTCTGACAGAATGCGCATTCGAAGCGGCCTGACGCTGACCCATGATGGCCGCATCGACGAATCGGAGCCGAGACAGGAAGAACCGTCCCCGATTTGTCAGCTGGTTGGCTTGCTTCGCCAGAATGGCGAAACGCTCTCGACCATAGAAGATGCCATGGTGCGGGCTGCTGTTGAAGCCGCTGGCGGCAATGTTGCACAAGCGGCCCGAGACTTGGGGCTGACGCGTCGACAGCTCTCTTACAAGGTTGAGAAAATGCACGGTTGCGACTAGACCGGTCGGGGCGTTGACTATTCTGCGATGCATTGTATAATTTGCAACACAGCGAGGTTCTTGTGCGACAGAACCAAGGGCGGGACGGGGTCAGGAATTTGGGAGATGTAAAATGCGTTCAGTTGCTATCGTAGGGGCCAATCTCGCGGGTGGGCGAGCGGCGGAAGCGCTGCGGCAGGCAGGATTTGACGGCCGGGTCACCCTCATCGGTGAGGAGCCCTGGCGGCCCTACGAACGCCCGCCGCTGTCCAAGGAGTTCCTGTGGAATCCCGCCGAAGTGCCGGACAATTTTTTCCTGCAGGATGAGAACTGGTACTCCGACAACCGGATCGACCTGCTGCTCAACACCCGTGCCGAAGCGCTCGATTTGACCGCGGGCGGAGTGCGTCTGTCCGGGGGGCGAATGGTCGCCGCCGACAAGGTGCTGCTGGCGACTGGCGGACACGCTCGCAAGCTGAACCTGGCGGGAGCCGATTGCGCCAACGTCCATTATCTGCGCACCCGTGACGACGCCTCCAGAATGGCTCTCGCCCTTCGCCCGGGCGCACGGGTGGTGATCGTTGGCATGGGCGTGATCGGAGCCGAAGTGGCTGCCAGCGCGATCAAGCTGGGCTGCGAAGTGACTGCCGTAGAACCGATGGCGGCTCCGATGGAACGGGCGCTGGGCAAGCGCTTCGGCCACTGGCTGGGCGAAGAGCACCGCAAGCGCGGGGTCAAGACCCATTTCAACCGGGGCGTAACGGGTTTCAAGTTCGCGGACGGCCGCGTATCCGCCGTCGAGATCGACGACGGCACCGTCATCCCCTGTGATGCCGTCGTCGTTGGCGTGGGGATCATTCCTGCAACCTCGCTTGCGGTCGATGCCGGGTTGACTGTAAACAACGGGATCGTCGTCGACCGTCGATGCCAGACCAGCAATCCGGCGGTATTTGCCGCCGGTGACGTGGCCGAACAGGACGGTTTTTTTGGCGGACGCTTCCGACAGGAAACCTATCAGAACGCAGCCGACCAGGCCCAGGCTGCGGCATTGGCGATGCTTGGTCACGAAGTCGACTACTGCAAGCCTATGTGGTACTGGAGCGACCAGTTCGATCTGAACATCCAGTTCTGCGGACAAATTCCGGTGCAGGCCGAGGTTGTCCTTCGCGGCGATATCGAAAGCAACGCTTTCGTCGCTTTCTTTCTGTCCGGCGATACCATTGACGGTGTCCTGACAGTCAAACGCGCGCCCGATATGGGGATTGGCAAGCGGCTGGTCGAACGGCGGGTGAGCGCCAGCGTGGATCGGCTTGCTGATGCGAACGTGTCGTTGCGCGAGTTACTCAAGCAGACCGCTTGATGTCAGCCTGCCCCGCGCGAGCGTTTTAGCCGATCCCGCCGCCCGCGACGAAAAGTGTCTGTCCGGTGACGTAGGAAGCCTCCTGAGAGGCGAAAAAGCAAATTGCTGCGGCCAGTTCATCGGGTTCGCCGAAGCGGGCCATAGGTGTGTCGCGCATGGTCTGCTCCATCACCCCGGCAAAACCAGCTTTGACGGTTTCGGTCATTGGTGCTGGATCGCGCGGAGTGACCCGGGTAACATTGACCCCGCCCGGCGCAACGCAGTTCACGCGCACGCCGCTGGCTTCCAGTTCCAGCGACAAGGCGGCTGTCAGCGCGGCAACCCCGCCCTTGGCAGCGGCATAAGGCACCCGGTTCACGCCGCGCGTGGCCACTGAACCGATATTGACGATCGAACCGCGCCCAGCCGCGAGCATGTAGGGCACCACGGCGTGGCAGCACCAAAGAGTCGGCCACAGAGAACGGTTGATTTCAGACACGATCTCGTTCGGGGTATATTCCCAGTAAGGTTTGGCCCAAATCGTGCCGCCAACGTTGTGGACTGCAACGTCGATCCGGCCGAAACGATCGGCCACCGTCCGATACAGTTCGACTGCTCCCTCGCATCGCTCAAGGTCGAAGATGGCGGCGTGGACATCGGCACCACTTTCCCGCAGGCGATCGACCGCATCTTGTGTGGCTTGAGCCGCCCGGTCAGCAACGATCACGGTCGCTCCTTCTTCAGCCATGCGATGGGCCGTGGCCAGCCCGATACCCTGAGCTCCGCCTGTCACAACCGCGACTTGGTTTTCGAACCGTCTGGCTAAAGTCATGTTCAGTCTGCTCCTCCTTCCCGAACTCATGAAACGATACGCAAGGTCGAATGACTGTCTTGTTTATATCCGCGCTTTATGTCATGCAAGGAAAAGCGTTACACAATATAAAACGTATGGACGCTGCGGCAGCAATAACCGGACTCAATTCTAGGAGAACTACGAAGATGACACGTATACTTATGAACTCTGGTGACGTCAAAGGCGCCTGGGCGATTATTCCCACTCCGGCGAAGGATAACGCCTCGGATTGGCGAGCGACAAATACGGTCGATCTCGATGAAACTGCGCGCGTGGTGAACGGCCTGATAGACGCGGGGATCAACGGGATTCTCAGTATGGGGACGCTTGGCGAAGCGGCGACCATGACCCACGACGAAAAGCTAGATTTCATGAAGGCGCTGGTCGATGCTGCGGCCGGCCGGGTGCCGATTTTCGTCGGCACCACCTGCATCAACACCCGCGACACCATAGCATTGACCCAGCAAGCGCTTGAACTCGGCGCGGATGGCACGATGCTGGGAATTCCGATGTGGTGCGCTCCCAGCCTTGATGTTGCTGTCCAGTTCTACAAGGATGTCGCTGAAGCCGTCCCGGAGATGAATATCGCAATCTACGCCAATCCCGAAGCCTTCAAATTCGATTTTCCGCGCTCATTCTGGGCTCAGGTGGCCGAGATTCCCCAGGTCGTAACAGCGAAGTACATCGGTGTCGGTAACCTGCTAGCGGATCTTTCGGCGATCCGCGGCCGCATCAAGCTACTGCCGATCGACTTCGACTATTACGCTGCGGCCCGCATGGACGATTCGATCGACGCCTTCTGGTCTAGCGGTGTCGTGTGTCACCCGCTGGTGACAACGACGTTACGTGACATTGTGTCAAAAGCCCGCGCAACCGGTGACTGGAGCGCGGCACGGGCCTTTCAGGCGCGGCTCGGCCCTACCGCAGCGCCGCTGTTCCCGAATGGTAGTTTCAAGGAATTCTCAACCTACAACATCGCGCTTGAGAAAGGGCGGATGAACGCAGGCGGCTGGATGAACGCCGGTCCGGTCCGCCCACCTTACCATCTTTGCCCGGAACCATTCCTCGAGGGCGCGCGTCAATCGGGCAGAATGTGGGCTGATCTCGGCAAAGCACTCGAAGCCGAGAAATGAAACAAGCGCGATAATTGGGAGAGAGCGGATGACGGAAATAAAGCTATCCTGGCCAAAGAATTATAATGAAGTTCCTAAAGAAGCCTTCGTTCGCGAGGACATTTATGCGGAAGAGGTCAAACGCATTTTTCACGGTACGGAATGGCACCCGGTCGCCCATGAAAGCGAATTGCCCAACCCGGGTGATTTCAAGACCTACCGCTTGGCCGGCGTACCGTTGCTTATCGGGCGCGACGTTGAAGGCGTGGTGCGGGTGTTCTACAACGCCTGCTCGCACCGAGGCAATCAACTTGAGACGGCGGTTATGGGCAACAAGACGGAATTCGAATGTCCATACCACCGCTGGTTGTTCGATTCCAAGGGAGACCTCGTCGGTTGTCCCAACCCACGGGAATTTCTGCCCGGCTTCAACAAGGCCGATTATCCGCTCGCCCAGCCTCGATTCGACATTTTTTTTGGCCTGATCTTTGTGACGCTTTCGGCGCAAACCGAGTCGCTGCTTGAATATCTAGGCGACTCGCAGAATTGCCTGCGCGAGTTGCTTGCGGGCGACGGGCGGCTCAAGCTGCTCGGCTACCAGAAGGTTCGTTATGATTCGAACTGGAAGTCGTACACCGATAACGATGGCTATCATGCGCCGCTGTTGCATCAGGCGTTCAAGATGCTCAACTGGCAAGGCGGCAAAGGTCGCCAGTTTGCGGTAACAAAACGCGGCCACATCTGTTTCGAATCGGCACTTTCTGTGGCAACCGGGCCTTCCGTGCTCAAGGACAAGTCGCTGATCGAGTTCAAGGGGCAGGATCCTGCGGTCGGATCCCGGATCGTCTCGCTCTTTCCCACCTTTGTTTCAACGAAACATCTTGATGTCATCAATTTGCGCTTCGCCACACCGATCGATGCGGCGACAGTCGAGGTTCACTACGCCTATTTCGCGCATCAGGATGACGACGAGGAGATGGTTCGCCACCGCTTGCGGCAAAGTTCCAATCTGCTGGGCCCGTGCGGTCTGATAAGCATGGAAGATGCCTCGATCTTCCATCGCATCCACATCGGGAATCACACACCAGGGTCGGCCATCTTCCAGAAGGGAGTGCATGACCCTTTGAAGCTGGAATCGGAATTTCTTCAGAATGACGAGAGCGGCAATCTGCCACGCTGGGAATATTACCGTTCGGTCATGGGCTTCGAAAGGGCGACAGTATGATGAAGACAGATACATCACTCGAAGCGGCGCTAAACGCCTTGCTGCTGGCCGATGCTCACGCGCTCGACAGCAAGGATATGCCGGGGTGGCTTGCTAACTACGCGGACGAGGAGGCTGCCGCCTACTACTGCCGTTCGGCGGAAAATTCGGAGCACGGACTCGCCCTTGGCTTCATGTACGACGACTGCCGCGCCAGGCTCGAGGATCGCGTCACCTTCGTGAACGACATCTGGGCGGGCACCTTTCAGGATTATCGTACCCGCCATTTCGTCCAACTCACCAGTTATGATCGCGTTGATGCAACCGCTTTGGAAATGCGATCCAACTTTTCGGTGTTCATGACGCCTAAAGACAGCGGGATCACGCAGGTGTTGGCGGCGGGGCAGTATCTCGATAGTGTGCGGCAAGGGAAGAATGGCGAACTGAAGCTGTTATCGCGGCGGGCTGAGCTCGATACCTCCGTACTTCCACGATATCTGGTCTATCCGATTTGACCAATTGAGCAGCTGAAGCGACAGATATTGTCCGTCAAAGCGGTAATTAGCGAAAGATTAATCAGCAATGGTCATCGACGCCCTTGCGCACCTTGCCGCACCCTCGGCCCTCTATGCGCATAGAAGCAACCCGTTGGTCTCAGGTCCGCCCGGTGGAGCGACATCGTCGACTGGGTCTGCGACACAAATGATATGATTGCCCGGACGGTTTGCTTGATCTCAGATCGACGGCCAACAGGGGATAATGGTCCTCGAGCGCTCAACGGGCTACCTGACTGCCATGGACTTGTGGGATAAGAGTTGTATAATATACAACATATGTTTATAATCGGTGCAATTGCGCGATGGGCAAGTGAAAGCATAACTTGAAATGCTAAACCGAGTTGGCTGAATCCATGGGTAAATTAAGATTTGGGGGATGTGGAATGGTTGCGAGTGTTTTTCCAAAAAACCAGGAAGAGTATTTCGAGCAGTTGCGGCGCCCCCCCCTGCTGGCGCTGCCGACGACCTTGCTTTTCGTCGCCTCGATGGGCAGTATAGGCGGTGTCTGGTATCTGGCACTGACGGGGCAGATACCTATCTGGCTCGGCACCATCGCCAATGGTTTGATCACCTATCTGCTGTTCAGCGTGATACACGACGCGGCCCATTATTCCCTGTCAAGAGTCAAATGGCTGAATGAGACGATCGGGGCGATCGGGCTCTTTTTCCTGTTCCCCTATGCGCCGATGGTGCTTTTGCGGTGGGTGCACAACAAGCACCACAGCTATGCCAATGGCCCACTCGACCCTGACCGTTTCGAACACGAATCGCCATGGTGGCAGGTACCGTTCCGCTGGATGTTTTTTGACGGTGCCTATATCCATTACTTTATCAAACGTGGCCAGAACGTTCGCAAGAAGCACGGCAGGGAACTCGTCGGTTTCTACGCAGCTTTGCTCGCCCTTTTCGTGGGGGCCATCTATTTTGGATTCGGCTTCGAGCTGTTCATGTTGTGGTTCCTGCCCTCGCGGATCACGCTGTTCCTGATCGCGGTAGTCTTCGTGATCCTGCCGCACTACCCGGCGATGGTCGCCCAGGATGAAGAACCATATATGGCCACGACGATGCGCTATGGATGTGAATGGCTGCTGACACCGGTGCTTGTCTATCAGAACTACCATCTCATCCATCATCTCTATCCGGAAATTCCCTTTTACAGGATGCACAAGGCCTATTTCATCAAGTTCGATGAGATCAACCGCCAGGACATCAGCCGGCAGACCGCCTTCGGGCTCAAGCCAGAAAACATGGCGTCCCATCTGGCCTACCGCCAGTCGAGAGACTCGGCGGTGAACCCGGCCGAATAATATCTGGCCCAAGTCGATGGCAATGGCGATGACGTGATCTGGGGGGATGGGTGCACAGGTCGAGACTTGCGACGACTGCGCGGATATCCTCTCCGTTTATAGACTGGCTCATTGGACTTGTAACGTTTTTGCGCCGGTCACTTGAGAGTTAAACACTCATACAAGGAGACCGACAAGATGAAGAAGCATACAGAAGATTTCAAGCGCGAGGCCGTTCGGATTGCGGTGAGTAGCGGGTTGTCGCGGCGGCGTGTTGCTGCTGACTTGGGCGTTGGATTGTCGACGCTGGGCAAGTGGGTGTCGCAATATCGGCCAACGGATCCGGTGGCCACGCCGCAGGCCGATCTGGCCCGTGAGAATGAACGACTACGCCTTGAGAACCGTATCCTCAAGGAGGAGAGGGAGATATTAAAAAACCATCCTCGGCATAGCCCGCCTGTGTGCGGTAGAAACGGGTTATGGTATGGAGGTAGCCGGAAGGTAGCGGCCGATGGCTTATTGGTGGTATGATACCCCGTTAAAAAACGTGGCCCGTGGGCATGTGCGAACTTGAGAGTGGTGACGCCATTTCGCGACGATCCCGATTAGGAAGATGACGATTTGCATTGCCCATACCCTCCTGTTTTGAAGGAGGAAGTGAAATGGCAAGAGCAAAATCTGGTAGCAAAGAGGCGTTATCCATGGTCAACCCTAGAGCTGCTGGCATTGATATTGGTTCGACCACGCACATGGCAGCTATTAACCCGGATGTTGACGATAATCCGGTGCGGGAATTTGGTACATTTACCGGCGACCTGCACGAAATGGCGCGCTGGTTCAAGGAATGCGGTGTTACAAGTGTGGCAATGGAATCCACCGGTGTGTACTGGATCCCGACTTATGAAGTTCTCGAGGAACACGGTTTTCAAGTGTTCCTGGTCAATGCGCGATACGCCAAGAATGTGCCAGGGCGTAAAACTGATGTGAGCGATGCGGCCTGGTTGCAACGGCTCCATAGTTACGGGTTGTTGCGCGGAAGCTTCCGCCCCGAAGCCGGCGTCGCCACCTTGCGGGCCTATTTGCGACAGCGCGAACGTCTGATCGAATATACCGCCTCTCATATACAGCACATGCAGAAGGCGCTCATGGAGATGAACGTGCAACTCCATCATGTCGTCTCAGACATCACCGGCGTCACCGGAATGCGGATTATCAGGGCCATTGTGGATGGTGATCGGGATCCTGCTAAGTTGGCAGAAATGCGTGACATCCGTTGCCATGCGTCCGTTGAGAAAATCTGTGCCGCCTTGTCAGGGAACTGGCGGGACGAGCATGTCTTCGCGCTTTGCCAATCCCTGGCGCTGTACGATTTTTACCAGACCAAAATACTCGAGTGTGACCGCAAGCTGGAGATCGCGCTCCAAGCACTGGAGGTTGGCAATGGGCATGATACCCGCCGCCTTCCCAAAGTCCGCACCAAAACAAAGCAGGTGAACACACCGGACTTCGAGGTCCGTTCCGCGCTATATCGCGTGCTGGGTGTGGACCTGACACAGAACCACGGAATCGGTCCATCTCTCGCGCTCAAACTCGTCGGTGAGTGCGGCACCGATCTCGCGGCATGGCCCAACTCGAAGCATTTTACGTCCTGGCTGTGCCTTGTGCCGGGTAACAAGATATCGGGTGGTAAATTGCTGTCATCGAAAACACGCCGATCATCAAGCCGAGCGGCTGCACTCCTACGTTTGGCCGCAACCACAATAGGCCGGAGTGACACCGCACTGGGAGCATTTTACCGGAGGCTGTCGGCCAGAGCGGGAAAGGCGAAGGCTGTCACGGCCACCGCACGTAAGATCGCCGTGCTGTTCTATAACAGCCTGCGCTACGGCATGGCGTATCATGACCCTGGCGCTTCCCAGTACGAGGAGCGCTACCGCAGCCGCGTGATCGGTAATCTACAACGCCGTGCCAAGGCCTTTGGCTTCGCACTCCATGAATTACCTGCCGTTCCTGAAATAGCTGTTTCTTAGGAAGGCTACCCAGTTCTTAGCGAGCCAACGCCCGTGAGGTTCGCATTTGTGCACAGCTGGCGTCATGTTTGGCCAGTGGAGATGCTGTGCCGCGTGATGCAGGTATCGACGCGCGGTTACCGATCCTGGCACGCGCGGCCGACAAGTCGACGGTCGCGTGGTGACATGAAAGTGCTGGCGCACATCCGCGAGCAATATGGCCTCAGCCTTGGCAGCTACGGTCGTCCTCGCATGACGATTGAGCTCAAAGAGGCAGGCCTTGATGTTGGCGAGCGGCGTGTAGGCCGGTTAATGCGTGTCAATGGCATCCGGCCTGTTCGCACGCGCAAGCACAAGGTGACCACCAACAGTAATCATAGCCTGGGTGTCGCTGCAAACTGGCTGGACGGCGATTTTGTTGCCGCTGCTCCTAACCAAAAATGGGCAGGCGACATCACCTATATATGGACTGCCGAGGGCTGGCTCTATCTCGCTGTCATTCTCGATCTCCACAGCCGCCGTGTTGTGGGCTGGGCGGTCAGCGACAGAATGAAGAAGGATCTGGCAATCAGGGCGCTCGATATGGCGGTAAACCTGCGGCAACCCGCCGAAGGCTGCATCTTCCATTCTGATCGTGGCAGCCAATATTGTGCCTATGATTATCAGAAGAGGTTGCAGGCCTACGGCCTGCGGCCATCGATTAGTGGCAAAGGAAATTGTTACGACAATGCTTCTGTCGAGACGTTCTTCAAATCGCTGAAAGCCGAGATGATCTGGCGGCAAAAGTGGCAAACAAGGCGGCAAGCTGAAGCTGCCATCTTCCAATACATCAACGGGTTCTACAACACCCGCCGCCGTCCCTCATATCTGGGTGGCATCAGCCCGCTGGCGTTCGAAGCAAAGGTGGCATAATGAGATCAGTGACCGGCGCAAAACCGTTACAAGTCCACTTGCCAAACTCAAACCGTATGAACGCCAGAGAGCAAAACGATTCCAGCCCAATGACCGGCTGCTCGAGTTCCTGAACGCGCTCTGATGTCTCAAAATATGCCGAGCGCCGTTGAAGCGCAGTTTCGCTTGCAAGGTAGGCATGGAATTGCGGCTTTTGGCGCTCGGCATAGTTCGCCTTCCGGCATAAACGTGCAAGCTCAATGGCATCGAGCCGCAAGCCTATATCGCCGATGTGATCGAGAAAATCGGCAGCGATTGGCCCGCCTCGCGCTGGGACGAGCTCATGCCGTGGAACTGTGCAGCTGGAGTGGCGCCAGTCAGCCCCATTGCAGTTAGAAGGGCGGCATGACCGAGACTATCGCCCGCCTGCACATCGCGCTTGCCGATACCGATCCCTCGATCTGGCGGCGGGTCGAAGTTCCAGTCGATGCCAACCTCAAGATGCTCCACGATGTCATCCAGAGCGCGATGGGCTGGTTCGATTATCACCTCTGGGAGTTCGAAGTGGGAGATAAACGATACGGGCTGCCCGATCCGGACTGGCCTGACGACGCGCTGTCTGCAGCCAAAAACACCAGGCTCAACACCCTGATCGACCGGGGCGTTCGCCAGATCCTCTATACCTACGACATGGGCGAAAACGGGGAGCATATCGTCACGCTCGAAGCGATCGAGGATGGCGAAGCCAGAACCAAATATCCGCGATATGTCGAGGGCGAGCACCGCGCCCCGCCCGAGGACTGCGGCGGCACGCCCGGCTTTAAGGTCTTCCTCGACGCCGTCACCGATCCCAGTCACTCCGAGCACGAGGATGTCACCGAATGGCACCAGGACTGCTGTGGGGAACCTTTCGATCCCGACGAAATCGACGAACACGACGCAAAACTCAGGATCGGCACCATCGCCAAACGCCGCGCCGCCGGCAAAGCTGCTCAGACCAAAAAATCACGCTGACAAAGCGGTGTCCTCGCCTTTTCAATTACCCACAAGTTGAACGGATGAGGTTGGCGCCAATTTTGATGTCCATGAGGCGGGACCACCCTCGCCAGATCACGATGTTGCCCGGGGGCGGATCATGAGCTCGAGCGAGATAACCGCCGAGCCGTGCAATCTGGGTTACGCAATCGGCGAGGGTTCTGCCCATAAGCGCTTTCTTTCGGGAAGCCACGATGCCTTCAATCAGGGCGATTTCGACGTCGGTGAGCACGAGCCTGGGTGATGCGGCAGGCGCGGCGCGGTTGATCATGGTCACCCAGAACAGTCGCCAGGACAGGATGCAGAATATCGCAATCAGATTGGCAAGGCGTTCGGCGGTTCGGAGCCGAGCATCCTCGGCCCGACAACCGGATTTGAGTATCTTGTGGAAAAGCTCGATCTTCCAACGCTGAGCATACCAGTCGAGCTTTTCAATCGCTTCGGCTGGCGTTGTAACCGGCAGATCAGTGATAAGCCGCCAGTCGATAGAGGGCCGACCTTCAGGTGCTCCACATTCACGGGCATGCAGGACGGTCAGGCTCAGGGACGGATAGCGTTTTTGCTTGCCGATCGGTGGCAACACCTGGATGCGCCGATAGCGTAGCTCGATGTCGGCATGATCGTCCTTGTTGATGGTGACCCGGTGCATTCCCTGGACAGCGACCTCGCTCATTTCGTCGGCAATAGTGTGGTCACCGTCACCGGCCAGACGATCGACACAGGTGCGGACCAGAAAATGCGTGCCGGCCGACTGCGCCTCGCAGAAAAATTCGTAAATGTCGTTCTCGCGGTCGCCGATATGGACCAGCCGCCCCGGCTTGCCCAACAGGGCCGTCGACTGACGCATATTCTCGAGCCAGCGGTAGCTCTCCTTCTCTTCAATCGGCACCCGGGTGGGATTGATCCGGCGCTTCAGTGCGTTGGTGCCCTTGAACCTGTTGTGGGTCCAGAATTTTGCCGCCGTCAGCCCAAGCGGCAATCCTTCGGGCGTGACCGCAAGGCTGGAATGCATGAGCAGCCCGCAGACCGTATGAAGCCGCAGCCGACCATTTTCATCGCGTCGGCTGGGAGCCAGGCCAATAGCGCCAATCCGTTTGGGATCGCGCCGTTGATAGGAAAATTCAGTGGTGTCCTGTAAAATCAGGATAAACCCGTCAAGCGCAGCAACGCGCGCCTGGGTCGCCTGGAAATGACCAGCGAGGATATTGCCTTCGTTCACCGCGTTATTCGACAAAAAGCGGTAGGCCGCCTTGGTATTCGCCCAGTCCTGACAGGCCATCGGGATCGGCGCGCCAATCGCTGCTGCCATCTGCGCAAGCATCGTACGCAGCCGCTCGCCCAGTCGCTTGTCGCGAAATGCGACGATATCAACTTCACCATCAGCCCATTTGGCTGCATCAAAACCGGAATCTTTCACTGCGCACCCCGCCAACTATTTCAGGTGCCAGAGATTGTCCCGATAGCTTGGCGCGAACGCGAATTTTTAGGCGCGCATAGTCATCGGGCAAGACATAAGCAGCAGGCACGACCAACAGAGTCAAAAAGGTCGAGGTAGTCAAGCCGCCCATAATAATAAAGCCCATCGCATTGCGCCATTCGGCTCCATCGGACTGAGCAAAAGCAACCGGCATCATACCGAAAATTGCAGCCAGCGCCGTCATTAACACCGGCCGGAGCCGCTCGGGTGCCGCCTTTTGCATTGCATCGCCTGCGCTCATACCGCCTTTCCGATATTCATTTGCAAGATCCACAAGAAGAATCCCGTTTTTCATCACGATCCCCATCAGGGCAATCATTCCGATTTGGGCGAACATGCTCAATTCCTGATTGGAAAGCCAAAGTGCAATAAACGCTCCGGAAAAAGAAA
>Ga0209337_1000425_pt1 | contig 34113 bp, 37 predicted proteins | sample LinPmetageLP53_FD_184044 | JGI IMG/M metagenome (GOLD analysis project Ga0209337, IMG submission 184044) | Marine viral communities from the Pacific Ocean - LP-53 (SPAdes) (version 2) | ecosystem: Environmental > Aquatic > Marine > Oceanic | place: Pacific Ocean | collected 2010-02-08
TACCCTATAATATTAGTTCAGAAGGACGGAGAATTTTCCTATGTGTTAGATGGGAACCATAGATTAGCTAAAGCGATAATGACCGGTGAAGAATATATTAAAGCTAAGGTACTATATTTAGACGATAAAAATACTCCAGAAGAATTTAAAAGACTGTTAGGAAGAGAGGAAGTTATTAATGAAACAATTACTGAACATAAAGAAACCAAAGTAAATCCTGATTTAGAAAAAGGTGACATTATAAGAGTAATTGATGTTGATGGTGAACATAAAAATATGCCAGAAAGATTTAAAATTTATAAAGTAGTAAACGTATCGGCGTATGATAAGAATAATTTTATTTATGATTTAGTATCTCCAGACCTTGACCTGGAAACAGTACGTACTACTGATTCACGTGGGGTACCAATATTTCACAGTAAAACTTTATACCGAGGTGATACATGGATTTACGCTGATATAGATAGAAAAACAATTAGTGAACATACAAATAACAAACTAACCAACAAGTTTCTTACAGATTTCTGGCCCCAATACCGTAACCAAGTTTATAGTGAGTTATATAACACCTACCACCCATCAGCGTATATTGAAGGCTTTAATAGACCAAGTAGTCAATTTGAAAATGCTTTAGAGGTTGTTGGGGATGCTGTTAAAGATGGAAAAAGATTTGGACTATTAGATTCTAGTGTGGATTGGTCAGACATGTATGACTATAATGATGATAGTATTTCTCATCTTGAAGATACAGGTGAAATGCCACCTAACAAAGTAACAGACGATAATGGGTTACCAACACTCAGGGACCAATTAGAAATACTAGATAATACAAACTTAGATTGGATACACGGAATATTATTATTTGATGTATTAGAAGATATAGTTGATGAGTTTAAAAGTTATTGTGGTGAGAATGGGGTTGACGAATCTGGTATGGGTAAATGTATGGATGAGTTTCCACCATCACCCGACCATGAACAAATAAACAGAACTGGAGGTACCTTAAAACAAGATTACTACACCCTTTATAATTTTATGAAAGAATTAGAAAGAACGGGTGTTAATGTTAAGGACTACATGAAAAGCCCAATATTCCCTAATATAATTAAATTAGTAGATGATGGTACTACAGATTATGATACCACTGGTGAATATTTTCCGATGAGACAAGACTCTGAAGGTATGGATGTTCCCGAAAGAATATCTGAACATAAAGAAACCAAAATAAATCCTGAGTTAATGGTGGGAGATGAAATTATGGTAGTCTCTACTGAAGGGATTCATGATTTTGGTACACCAGAACTATTTAAACCTTATGTGGTTGTAGGGATTAAACACGCACAAAGACAGAATTGGCAAGGACCCGAGACGGACACCACTTACTATCAAATAGAACCTATTGGTATGACAGATGAAGAGAGAACAGGTGCTATGTTAGCAGGAGGTGGTCGTGCGAGACCACTCTATATTTTTTCACCAGATGATGGTCATAGTGGTAGTGACCAATGGATACTAAGAAAAGGATTTAGAAGAGGAGAAGATTTAAATGAAACAAAAGGAACAGCAGCACATTATTTCCAAGGTCAAAATAATCTGACGTTAACAACTCCAGAATTAGAACAAGATTTAAAAGCCTTCCATGGTTTAGAAATAGATGAAGAAGAAGAACTAGACGAATTTTGCCCAATGGGTAACCCTAATCAATGCACACCAGTTGATTATGACAATTTACCTGATATGTTACATGAAAATACTGGTGGGTCATTAAACGAACATACAACAGGTAGAAATATGAAAGGGTTTACAACCAAACTTGTAGGGTACCTTAAGTTTATGTTTGAAAGTGTAGACATCCAGAGCGTTTTCCAATTTGAAGACGCAGCAACAGAATATTTTGGTACTAGTGGTAGTTACTCAACAGTGCTTTACGCAATATTAAAATATAACCAAAAAGAAGCAAGAAAAGACTCCATTCTTCATATGTTAAACGTAATGCCTATAGGTGACTATGTCATTCCAAAAATTTGGCAATATGAAGTTACACATTATGGTTCGGAGGATTCTTGGAATGAACAAGAAGATTGCGATAGTGAGGGATTTGGTGAAATGACCGGTGAACCTTGTGATTGTATAAATGCTCAAAAAATGGTAAAAGATGGTGAATATTATACTAGTGAAGACTGTGAAGACCACGAAGAAGATGATGAGTGTGAGTGTGAAGAATGGGATACTAAACATTATGAACTTTTTTCTAATGAGATATGTACAAAAATTATATTGTCATATGTAAAATTAGAAAGAACTCTTAAAGGTTCAGATGGTGCTTACGGATATGAGGACCTTTATGATTTAGAAAGTGAGTTGGGTGACGATTATATTGAAGAAAGTATTGAATGTGATGTTGACTATGATGAGACTAGTACTTGGCAATATTTTAACGATAGAGCAGGTCGGATATTAGGTTTAGATACTGATTCTTGGAAACCAACAGATTTTGATAGAATGTTCACATCAATTAATAATAATATTTACGGAGTTAAACCTATCGAGGAACAATATGATATGGTGTCAACTAAAGATAGTAAAATGAAAGAACTAACCGACCAAATTTTTAACATATTAGATGAAAACTTTGGTCTATTCGAACACCCAGAAGGTGAGATAGAATATGATGGTAAGAGTATGGGGTTATATTCTTATGAAAATGATAATTTTGTTCCTTTTGAACATGTATACAACCCTATTATGCAAATGCTTGAACATGGAATACAACAAGAAGATATTGAAGTTTTTGTAGAAATAATAACCAACTGGGTAAGTAAAAGTATGTCAACACCAGAAGAAAAACTTAACGAAGAAGTCAACATAAAAAGTAAAAACTCAAACTATAGTCAGGAAGAGTATGATGATTTTGTAGACTTTGCACACAAAGAATTAAAAATAAAAGATGATTGTACTATTGATGTTGAGGTAGAAAAATCAACTGAATATACAACTGGTAATTATCACATACAAGATAAGAAAATACTGGTATTGGATAACGGAAGAAAATTAGCAGACATACTTAGAACTATAGCACATGAATTGGTTCATCACAAACAAAACGAATTAGGTATGTTAGTTGGTGATATTCCAGAAATAGGTGGAAAGATAGAAGACCAAGCAAATGCATATGCTGGTAGATTGGTTAAAAAATATGGTAAACAAACACCTACTTTATATACGGAGTCTGAACAGAATTTAATTTCCGAAGAAAAAGTAGTTGGGTTTGACAATCCAAACAACAACTTTGTTGTGATAGCTGGAGGTCCTGGTGCTGGTAAAAGTTTTATTACTAAAAACTTAGTTAATTTAAATAATGTAAAAGAATTTAATGTGGACCAAGTTAGAGTGATGACAGCAAAAAAGTTATGGGGTGATGAGTGGGAAGAAAACATATCAACAGAGGAAGGGTATGATGAAATATTAAGAAGAACTTTTACAACCTCAGACCCTAGAAATTTAACAGTTAAATTTTTAAAACAATTTTTACAATCAGAAAGAAACCAACCAGTTAACGTAATTTATGATGCTGGTGGTGGACAAGAAGAAGTTATGAAAAATATACACACAATGGCCAAAGAAAATGGGTTTAATACAACATTAGTACATGTTAGAACACCTTTAGATATTGCACAGGAAAGAAATATAGAAAGACCTAGAAGTCTGCCACCAGAAATGGTGGCACAATACCACCAACAAGTTAAGAATAATATGAGAAATATGATTCCTATTTTTGATAATGTTTGGACGGTAGATAATAAAGATATGATTGATTTATCTAATAGGCCTAGTGATAATATAGAAAAGATAAAATAAAAAGTATTTATAGTAAAATAAACAATTATGAAAAAACATCTTATTAAAGAAATAACTAGACAAAGAGAAATAATGGGGTTAATAGGGGAACAAAGGGTGATTTACACTGACGATTCTGACTATGGCGATTATCTTGATAATTGTGCTCGTTTTAAGTTTGACAGTGGTAGGTCTGAAATAGACCCAGACGGAGACATCAATTTTGAGGAAATTAAGAAAAGTTTAAGTGTTGGTATGGAAACTGATAGACCATTTCTGAAAATAACGGTTAGTACTTCAGGAACTGGAGGTGCTAGTGATAACCAAAGGGTAATGGACGCAAGAATTAATGAAGCTTTAAATTTAATACTTGACCAAATGGATGGTATAGAAGGACCTAATGGTTTACCATATACTGCAGAACATATTAAAAGTAAAGCTAAGATAGAAAGAGTTTATGGTACTGATAATCCTGAAGAGGAATTAGATACGGGTGAAATGGTACCAACAGACCCAAACCATTCATATCATAGAGACCAACAATTTATAACTATGTGTTTTTTAGATGTTGGAGACACTCCAGGTTATGGGAGTCTAGCAGACCAATTTGTTAAGGTAACAATGGAAAAAACTGGGACTAATGAAGATGTTGTTTACGACATATTAGACCAACTAAGAGATGAACGTGATTTTATTGAGTTCGATGACGAGTTAAGAAGAGATTACGGTATGGGTTTTTATGAGATAGCTTGTGATGCGATAGAGGTTGATTTAAATCCTTTTGCTAAAGGAAACACTAAAGGACCAGCAGAACTTGGAATGGGTGACACTACGATTAATGCACATCTAAGAAGGTTGGGTGTGAAACCTATTGAGTGTTAAATAGTTTTAATATAGAAAAGATAAAACAGAGAAGTATTTATAATAAAAAAGATTACAAATGAAAAAGAAAACTAAAGTATTAGAAGAAATAAGTAGACTTAAAGAAATGATGGGACTTCTTAAAGAACAGGAGGAAAGAATGGATTTAAAAGTTGACGAACCTGTAATGGGTGACGATATGGTAAAAACTGATATCTCTATTGTCGATAAAGAGATAGTACCATCAGATGATGAAGGGCTACAACAATCTCAAATGCCTGCACATTATCATGCATGGAAATGGTGTCATCAAGGAACAACTATAGTTTACTACCTTCCACCAACACAATATGGTATTCAAGGAACACAACTACAAAATGCAAGTCAACAATTTTATAACTTAATGGGTTCACCCGCTGTAGGTGAAATAATTCATATTACTTATAATCCTAGTTTACCACAAAGAAGAATGTGTTATGAATATTTAGGTCAATTAATTCGTACTACAGCACTTGATAATTCAGCTACATCATTCCCAAGTGGGGGTAATGGACCTATAAGAGACCCTGGGTCTTACACAACATGTCAAGATTGTGAAGGAGCAACAGGTAACCCTGAAGGTTATTGTATAGATTGTGTTAATGGACAAATGACATACTACCCAGGACCTTCAGGCCAAAACTGGACTTCATGTCCTCCTGGCTATTCAGACATAGGTCCAAACCCTACTCTACCACAAGGCCCATGTACTGAATGTGTACAAGGTGTTTGTACAAATGTTGGTTGGAACTACGGCCAAGGTTTATTTAATTCAATGACGGAATGTCAAAGTTCACCACAATGTACACCACCAACTAATTATACTTGTAACAATGGTACTCAATGTCTACCGGACCCTAATGGTATATATACTTCGTTATCAGATTGTCAAGTCAATTGTCCACCACAACAAGGGTCGTATAATTGTACAGATTGGACAAGCACTACTGGATGTCAACCAGTACAAGGACCTACAGGAGCATACGCTACATTAGATGACTGTTTAACTTCACCATGTCAATGTGACCAGTGGATTGTAAACTGGCCGATGTATACAAATAATCCTAACTATAACGCTGGAACTCCTTGGTCTAACTTTACGGATGGACCATCAAATACAAACGCTATTTCAAACCAATTAAATAATATACAAAATAGTCCTGCTTACACCTCAACTAATGTAAATCAAAACCAAAAAGCAAAATGTAGAGAAAAAGCTTTACAAGAATGGTTATCAATAGCACAAGGTGGGAATTGTTATACACCTAACGGAACTTGTAATAGTTCATGGGCTGTTGGACCTGGTGACCCATATGGTTGTGTGGCTCCAGCATTAATTAATAGTTCCAACGGGGCAAATGGTAATAACTATGGTTGTCAATGGTTCTGTAATGTGTTAGCTAATAAACATAACGCATTATCTAACACTCAATCACCGGTTGCTATGTGTAAACATCAAGGGGCTATCGATTTCCTAACAAACTATATGACTACAGGGGTTAGTCCATATATGACATCAACCGTATCTTTCCAAGCACCGTGTCCTAATATTCCAACAGGTCCTGGTCAAGGAAGTATGTGTTAATAAAAATTTTAAACTGGAAAGAGATAAGGTGACTATCTCTTTTCTTTATTGCAGATGTATTTATTATTTAAACGATAATATATCATAAAACAACAAAAAAAACTATGAAAAATATATTTAATGTATCAGACGATGAAAAAAATAGAATTAGGGGGTTACATCTAACTGAATCTGATAATAAAAAATTAAGTTCAAGATTAAATGAACAAGAGGATATGGACACATCTCCTCGTCAAGAACCACTTGGACCGACAGATGATAAAGCTGCACCTGATTTTGGTGTTGCTGAACCACAAAAATCCGTTAAGGCAAGTGGTTCATCACCTTGTCCACCAACAAATGGACAATCACCTTACTACCAAAATTACCCAGAATTTTGTTATGAACAAATTCCCGGGTCACAAATATACTACCACCAACAACCAGGTATGACTTACCATAACCATCCAGATGGTCATTGTTGTCATAATGGACCTAGTAGTTTTAGATGTCATCCTGTACAAGGATGTGTTAACATCAATCAACAAGGTGGTCAATTTCTTACAATGCAAGATTGTTTAAATTCAGGATGTCAACCACAAGGTACTACACATTATTGTGTAAATTGTCAAAATCAAACAATGGCTACTTACAACACTTCGAATGCACAAGGGTGCCCTCCAGGGTATCTTGATGTGGGACCTAACGTTCCACAACAAGGACCATGTGTGGATTGTACTTCCGGACCTGGAAGCTGTCAAGCTGTAGGGTGGAACGGACCTTACAATACAATGCAACAATGTCAACAACAATGTGCAGCACCAACTAATCATGAATGTGTAAATAATAGTTGTATGCCAGACCCTAACGGTCAATTTCCTACTTTACTAGATTGTCAAAATTCTGGTTGTGGTCAACCAACGTCAACAACATATGATTGTACTGACTGGACAGACCCAAGTGGATGTCAACCAGTACAAGGTAATGGTGGTCAGTTCCCTTCATTAGATGATTGTTTAGCTTCACCATGTCAGTGTGACCAACATATATTATCTTGGGGATTCTATACTAATAACCCAAATAATCCACAAGGTAATTGGGGTTCTTCAAGTCATGATGGGCCAAGTAACCAAAATGCTATAGCAAATCAATTAGCCAATGTACAAAATAGTAACGGTTATCAAAGTGGTATTGTTGGTAACATACATTATCAAAAAATGAAATGTAGAGAAAAAGCAGCATTGTGGTGGCAACAAAATCAAGGGGGTGCTAGTTGTTCATCATTCTGTAGTACTTGGACTAACGCGGTTGATGGTAGTAACCAATATGGTTGTGTAACAAACGGTTGGATTAACACCATGAATAATTTTATGAACAATAGTTCAAACTGGCCAGGTCAAGGATGTCAATGGTTAAACAACGCTTTATCTAACGCGGTAACTGGACAAGCAAACTTCCAACCAGGACAACCAGGTTATTGTAAATACCAAGGTAAAATAGACTTTATAAATAACTTTAAAGCTACAGGACAAAGTGCTTATGTACCAGGACAAGCATCATTCCCACTACCTTGTGTGTAAAAAAATTAGTTTATTAATAAAAAAAAGGGTCTTAATTGACCCTTTTTTTATTTAAATAGTTTTAGTAATCTCTAATTTTATATCTGGATATTCCTCTAGAGTTTCAGTAACAGCCTCAATCCATTTATCTTTATCTTCCCAGTATTTGATATTAGTACATCCTGGATACTTTTTTAGTATTTTTTTAATCCTATTACCTTTATGTCTATCCTTACTGTCAATTAAATAATAGTCATCAAAAGTATAACCAAACGTACTAAGAATTTTTTTAAGAGGTTCTTCAAGTTCTGACACTCTGTTAGATAATAAAAATATAGGACCATCATTTTTTTGTACTGCTTCTAAATAATCTTTTTTAGTTCTTTTTATTAATCTAAAATCAAAAGAGGGGTTTAAACTCTCTTCTTTCATCATATAGGTTAAAGAATCTTCATATGGTAGTCTAGTTATTGTATCATCGAAATCGAATAGGTATATTGTCATATTTTATTTTTTATTGTTAGTACAAAGATAAGAAATATATTTGAATTAAACTAATTACATTGATAGTTTTTACATGGGTCATACAAAGTATAATTTAAAGTTAATTCCTCACCTTTTTTTATTTGTTTAATAGTTTTCATCTTTAGATACGAACCACATTTATAAACAGTACAATTGGGATTATCACTGTCGTGATTAACGAACCCACCTAAAGGTGTTCTAATGTAGTCAGAATGAAAATCACCACTATCATATGTTATGTGTGAAATACCCAACTCTTTCCCATCACTTAATTCTTTTGAGGTAAACAAACCATTGCCTTCTATAGGTGACATTCCTATATATAATTCTTTTGGTAGTGGTCTATAAGGTTCTGTTTTTTTCATAGTTTAATTTGTTATAAAATAAATAAATAAAGAAAAAATTAAAATCATTGATGTAAGTAACACCCAATAAATTTTTTTGATAGTGTTTCTAGGTTTATTTTTTATAACCATAACATCTATTTTATGTTTATTTCCTTTTTTTGTTAATAAAAAATGAGACCTAATATAACCATCTATAATAAAATTTCTATTATTTACTTTTATATAATCAAATTTTTTAGGGTCATACCCATGTAAATCCAAAGATTTTTCAATACCTAACCAATAGCTAGATTTTAATTTTTTATACCCATTATAACTTAAAGAAATATTACTATTAAATAATTTAATAGAATTTTTATTTCTTATATTAATTTTTGAATTTAATTCTGATGTTGTAATTGTTTTAATTTCACTATCCTCTTTATTAAGGGATAAAAATCTAAAATCAAAAACAAGAGATTTCCAAATAATATCTTCTATATCAAACTTTTTCATCTTTGACTATCTCCTTTCTCAACACGATACGAATCCTCCACTGCGTCATATGTAGATGTTTCAAATATAACACCATCTGTTAAAGCCTCTAATTGATGGGCTATGCCTTGATATATTGTTACTATGTCACTAGTTTTTAATCTTTCAGTAACTCGAGAAGCGTCTGATGGGTCTATCCAAGTAAATTTAAATTCTCCATCCCTGACATACCAAGTCTCATACTTATCCAAGTGGTAATGCATAGAGAACTTTTTACCTCGGTGGAATACTAATAATTTACTACAATAATCTTTATTGTTCTCAATATGTAATTCATGTCCCCATCCTTTAGATACAAATTTTGGGCCTGTTATTCGTGGTGTTTTATTCATAAGGTATAAACTTTTAATAAAATATAACATTTGTTTTTCTTTTATTCAACCGATATTTATAATAAAAGTTATTAACTTGGAAAGATTAATTAAAAAAATATTAAGAGAGACAACATCGTACACTAACCCAGTTCCTACCACAGCTACAGGTTTATATGGGAACGTAAAACCGGGATATAATTTTAAATCTAGAGGGCCAATTCCTGGGAGAATGTATTCACCAGGATTTAATTATGAATCAAAAGGTCCATTAGGTGTTAATTATTTTATGGAAGATGAAGATGAGGGACCAAATCCTTGGGCTGTATGTACTTCTTCATTAGGGTTAGAAGGTAAGAAAAGAAAGGACTACACCTCAAACGAAAAAGATAAGTATGAAAAATGTGTACTAAGTATGAAAAAAGAAATTAAGGAAAATGATGTAAGGCGAATGGTAGATAGAGTCATCAACGAAGAAAAGAGTAAAGAAGTTAATGAATATAGAGTTAAAACTAAAACTATTGTTAGTTTTCCTATGTGTTGTTTATGGTTTTGTGGTGGTTGTGATTGGACTTGGGGTGGTGGCCAATGGAACCCACCTGCTGGTAGTGGTTATGTAAGTGCTGGTAAGTATGCTAATGTAGCTCCGAATGTATCCTACAAGAGACTTTACAATAATATTAAGGAGTTAGGTGAAGAAAAAGTTAAGAAGGGAGATTGTGGTTGTAATGGGTATGTCCACCAACCAGGTGTGGGTAAGAGAAAAGCAAAGGTATGTTGTGGTGATAAATCTCACGAATGTAAAAAGGATAGAGATTGTAGAAATGTAGGTAGTAAAATAGATATTGGTAAATCCTACAACATAAGAGAAATAGTCGATAGAGTTTTGTATGAATCTTCTCATGGTGGTTCTTATATGGCAAAGAAACAATTATGGGGTATAGCCGAAAAAGCTCAAGAAATGGCAAAAAGATTACCAGACGACACTCAGTTAGAAGATTGGATGGAATCTCACATAGCAAAAGCCGATTCTATGATAGATTCAGTGTACGATAGTTTTGACTACGACAATCAAACAGAGATGCCTGGATTTGAAGGGACAATGGACGCTTTAAATAATTTAACTATTAGAGAACAAGAAACAAAGTATAGAGATTTGGAATCTGGTAAAAATGTAGAGAGTTCAGTTCAATTAGACTACATGACTGATTATATAGAGGATATTCACACAACGGTAATAGACATCCAAAATAATCTTAATCAGATAATAGACTTACGATAACCACAACCAACACATAAACATAAATGGTGACGAGAATAAAATTATCATCATAAAATTCAAAATAGCTAAACTCTTCTTATATTTTTTAATAGGGATTATATGGTCAGGACCATATTCGTATAACAATATAGAAGTTCTATGTGCCCCATCAAACAATTTACCGTTGTGGTAACAAAGTATATATTCTTCTTCACTTCTTGGGTAATTTTTCTTTGTGCTTTTATAAAGTTCGTACCAATCGATACCCTCACAAGTCTCACTTCCTTTTAAATCTGAAATTTTATTAGCATTTTTTAAAGTCGTATAATTGTCTTTAACATCATCGTTCCATAAATCACCACACCTTACTTTAACTATTACCCCACCCTTTGATAATACACCCCAAGGAGAATTTTCAGGACTATCTTCTTCTTCTTCAGTTAAAGACCAATATGATAGTATACAAATAAGAAGGAAAGGGAGTAAGAATGGAAATAATAATATAAATATAAACGCACCTATTGGGTTAAAAAAAGGTAGATAATATATTAAAAAAAATAATTTACGTATTAAAAAAGTTTTCATCACACAAAGTTAACCCTAATCCGATTAATAATCAAATACTAACAAAGCGTTTCTAATTACAATTTATATTTATATTAAAGTAATTAACCTAAAATACAGTTTATGAAATTAAAACTAAAAGAAACAGAACTAACTAACTTAATTAATAGAGTTGTATTAAAGGAACAAGCGTATGGTTGGTTTCCTAGTCAATGGCCTCCAACTACTTACGCTTTTCAACCTGGAGGAACAGCTACACAGTGCCAACAGTGTAAACAAATGTCATTAGTTTTTGGATTAAATTGGCAACAAGAATGTCAAAAACCTTGTATGTATGATTTTTATGATGCACAAGTAGACTGTCAAATGTGTGTTAGAGCTTTTGGTACTAATAGTGGTCCATGTAGTGATTGGTGTGGTACGGGGTGGGATAATATTTGGAGACCAAAACCATGTTATAAATGTAGTAATGATAAGTTCGGTAATAAACCAGTAAAAGTAGAAGGTTATTGGTTTAATGGACATTCACAAGGACCTTGTCACGAATTAAACCCACCATTAGCTTATAGCCCAAATGATTTAGATTGTGAACCAAAAAGAGCCGATGACGACTTTAAACATACTATGGATGATACTCAGGTATTAGATACTGAACCTGTAGATTTAGAATTAGGTATGGATAGACAAAACCTTGGAAAACCAGAAAAAACATCAATAGAGTTAAAAGAATCAGAACTAATAAGACTTATACATAAAGTTATTAATGAGGATAGGGAACTAAACCCTGGTGAAATGAAAACTAAACCTGTTGGGTCCTTTACGTTATGTTGTTTATGGTTTTGTGCTGACTGTGAGTGGACTTGGGGTGGTGGCCAATGGAGTCCACCTGTTGGAACAACTGGTACTGCTGGAAAATACGCTAATGTAGCTCCGAATAAATCCAACAAGAAACTTGAAAAGAGTAACATGAAAATGGATATGAGGGAATCAAAATTAATAAAAATCATTAGAGAATCAATCAAAGGATTAACGAATGAAGGAACTGTCAGAAAATGGTGTTGGAGCCCAAATTCAGGAGGAGGCAAAAATGGTGTAAAATGTTGTACAAGAACTGCAAATTACTCAGGTCGTATGGGTGTATGTATGGGATATTTTGCATGTCATAATGAGAGTGATTGTGGATTAGATAATGTGTCTAATAATAAGGATTTAAGAAAAAATTAAAAAATTTAATAATTAAACATGAAACAAAATTTAAAAGAAGAAATAAATAGAGCAAAAGCAATTTGGGGATATAACACCAGTTTAACACTTAATGAACAGACAACAGGGGGTAATACACCAATTTGTATGAAGATGACAATGCAAGGATGTCCAGGAACATCAAATGCGAATTACACAACAAATTCATCAATTACCAAATGTGCTACCATTGACAATGTACCAGTTACAGCAAGTGACGTTGGTAGAACTATCATGCAACCTATGGGTGGGATGATAGTAGTTCAATCAGTAACTACAAATGTCAATGGTAATGGTAGTATGAATTATTATTCAGCTCCAGGACCTTGTCCAAGACCAAATACTTCTACAGGAACAACTACAGACCCATTTTACTGTTTAGGTGGTGTCGCTGGGGTTACTTGTGTACAGACATCAACACCTCCAGGAGGGATAACAGCGGCAGGACCATTTAATACTCTTGCGGATTGTCAAAATTCAGGTTGTATAAATTCAGGAGCAACAGCAGACTGGTGGTGTGACCCAACAGGTGCTTATGTTAATGCTAACGGTGGTAATTGTGCACAATCAACAAATAAACCCCAATCATATTTTACGGGACCTTACCCAACTGAATTTGATTGTGAACTAGCATGTGATGATACCACACCACCTACAACAGGAAGCAGTTGTAATAAAACATGTCAACAACTAGTTCCTGGATTTAAAAATAAAGCTGGGAACAAACCCTGTAATTGGTTAAATAATAGACTTAATGCTTTCACTAATAAATTAGCTACTAAAACTCCAGGTTCTTGTCAACACAAAAGAATAGAGTGTAAAATAGGGGTGGTACAAACATTGTTACAACAAAACGGTTGTTAATAATATGATATAAGATAAAGACCTCACAGTAATATGTGGGGTTTTTTTATGCAATAAACGGAACGTTTTCGGTTATTTTTCGTATAATAATATAGACAAACAAACTACTAACCTTTAATACTAATACCATGTACAAAGAACTAATCAAAATCGGACAAAAGAACATACAATATTTAAAAGCTTGTCTATCAATTTGTGAAGCTCACCTATGGGGTGGGACAAGACAAACTAAACAAAAGTACTTACAACAGTTAGGTCGATTAAAGGTTAAGGTCAAAGAAGAACAAATATATATAGAATACTACACTAATAAGATTAAAGAAGACCAAGAGTTAGAGACTAGAATAAGTCAGATACTAAATCTCGAGACCAGTTAAACAAAAGTTTACAGAGTCCTTTATAATATGTCCCCTAGATACCTCACAGTAATATGTGGGGTTTTCTTTTATATATGGTTTAAGTCTTATAACTCCTCTCCCATTATCCCCTTCACTTCGTTCGTGGTCATTCTCTCATTCCCCTATCGGGTCATGTCGTTCATTTAATGTTCGTGAAGTTAAAACCCTTAAACCCCATTAGATTAAGCTGTAATACAGTTATAGTCAGATTCAATAAATCCATTCCAACCCTCACTACCATACTTTTCGGTTATATCAAACTCCATATACATTAGATAACCAAAGAGGGACTCATTAACGGTAATAACAAAATAGTCTACTCCATCAACATTGTTCTCATCCACACCAAGGATAACCTTATCCTTCGGGACTCCGTGAGTATCACACCACCAACCCGTCTCCTCAAATAAGTCATCATAGTAGTCCTCATTGTTAAATATTATATCCATTGTTTTCATAATAATAAATATAGTAAAAAAACCCATTTCGACGGTAGTAATAGTATAAACATTAGAAAAAGTTATATAGTAAAATGTTTCATAAACGTTATACTAATACTCAGTGAAATCCCTAAGGGAAACTAAAGAGTAAATCCCTCCAACGTTATAGTATATCCTATAGTAATAATTCCCAACTTCAATACCCCGTAGGGGTTACCTACGATGACCCGATTAAGATTGCTAATCGGTTCACCTACTATGGGACTATATGTGAATACGTATATAACATTTAACTATGCAAACTTTATATAGTAAAGTGTATAGTCACCCATACGAACACCCGTATAGACCCAGTGGAGTACAACTCCTTTCAGGGTTGGAGGGAGTTACCCGCACGTTGCAATGTACTGGACTTTAATGGACTATCTCCATACTTATATGGTAAGGGAACATATGTGTACCTTTTTACTCCCTAAACTAATATTCTTTATCGTGTTCCACATTCTACCACTTACTCCCACCTCATACCACTATAAACCACTCTCTTAATATACCCATCGGGGATTTACGACAATATGGTATACTTATTATAGGAGGTATTTACCCCTAAAGGGTCTGTGTCCCCTGCGGTGTCCGACTGACATTCTGACAATGTCAAGTAAATCATCGCTAAGTTACTAACAAAATTCCCCCTGACAATGTGTCACACGGGATTCCCCCCGGTCCTTACCCTGTTCCATAACCCTTACTTATTAACATTGTCATATAGTCAGGGGAATAATTAGGCCACGTGGAATAAAAGTTGTACCTTTAGGTTGTGGGAGGGCGGGTCTTATACTAACAAGAACCATCTCCGTGACTGGGCTAATGTCTGGACTACCCCCGGGGCCCACTTCCGACACGTAACTTTTATAAGTGCCCATATTCTCCCTGCCACCCCCCCTATATATAATACTATTTACCCTGCAGGGGGTAGCCCCCAAATATACAGTTTACCCTGCAGGGGGTAGCCCATAAAAAAGACCTTTAGCCCCCCTTAAAAACAGGGGTATAGCTCCCCCCTCCCCCCCGCTCGTATCCCCTCTTACATATAGGTAAAATACTGTGGTATGGGGGGGTCAGTGCTCTCCATGAAATACGAGCGTTTATTTTAATTAGCTCTATATACCCCGTAAAAATATTTATAGATTTTTTTAAGAAATTTAACTATCATTATACTATGGGTGATACAAATAAAAAAATGAAAGAATTAGAACTTAAGATATATAACTCTTGTATGTCTTGGTTAGAAGAGGAAGACGAAGATAAGGAACCGGAGATTGTAGAGAAAGGATTGTGGGACCACTATTCAGAGTTACCTAATCCATCATGGTATGAATATAAGGATGTAATAGAAAAGAAGAAGTATCCAGACAATGTGGTATATAATAATGAAACTGGAAATTTTGACTCTAATATAAAACCCTACCCCACTACTGTGGGTTCTCAGAAGTTTGAACCTATAGTCGTTGATAAGAGTGACTCCCTTAAAGTAAACAAACACTTCCAATCTAAGTTCGAAGAACTAAAGGGTGAGTGGGACAAACTAGTTGAGGAATATAACTGGACATCTTTAGTATACGGTTCTAGATATTCATTCCAACCGACGATAGGAGATACTTACCATTTATATAAGGAGGACGATTTATTCTTATCTATTATAGAACCCCACCAATGGGATAAAGAACATATGGGTTCTTTTAAATTATTAACTAATGGTAAGTGGGATAAAGTATAAGATATACTATAGGGTTTTTTCTTATGTTATGAATGTTACTACCCCTGAAATAGATTTATGCTAACAATAGGGCTATAATTGCTAAAAAAAATTTCTAAAAAATTTTTCAAAACCGGGTCGGTGTTATCATGGGTCTTATATTTATTATTAAACATACCACCATGGCACATAAAGTATTCATTAGACACACGTACATCTATAAATGTTCCAGTAAGAAATGTTCCCAGGAATGGAAGATAAATGAAGCAGCCAGTATAGAAAAAGTAACTTGTCCACATTGTAGTAAGGAGGACAGTGTGGAGTATGTTCTTGTTGACCAGAGAGAGAAGTATGAAAGAAAGTGGGAATAAAACAAAAATTATTATTAATATTATACTATGATAAATAAAATTGTAAGAAGTTTCGTAAAAGTAATAATAACCTCATATAGGATGGATACCTTAGGGTATGGGTTTTTTATGAAAAAAAAATAAATATGTTTAAACTTATAGGTTGGTTAAAATATAAGTGGTGTAAACATACCCGTAAAAGTTTTTGGGACCTATAGGGGTAATTATATCTATAAAAAAAATTTTTCCGAACACCGACCTCGTCGATTTTCCCGACCCCCATTATTTACGTGTTTATACTATAGAGTTATATTTATATTATAAACATTTAAAGTTATGATAAAAATAAGTAAGGAAGAACAGTCTAAAATTAGGTTATTACATGAAGTAAATTCTGTTGTAAAAAATAACAATAAAAACTTATTAAAAGAAGAAGCGGGATGTGGTGGACCATTTTCATTTAGTTTAGGTGGTGGTTTCACTATGGATTTACAAATAGAACCTGAGATATCTTTTGGTGGTGTAGATTTCAGTAGTGGAAGTTATGGTTGTACATTAACTTATACATTTGCATTTGCTCCAGTTGACCCACAAGGAGGTGGAGGTCCAATAAGTAGTCCAGATGAAGTTTTTAATAAGGTTATTGAAAATGGTGCTGGTGGTAGAGACGCTATGACTATGAAAAAAGACATAGAGAAAAGAATGGCAAAAAAACCTAGAAGAAATAGATAATGAAAAACAACAACTTAATACAAGAAGAAATAAATAGAGCAAAACAACTATGGGGTTACGATACCAGTAAAACTATATTTGAACAATTTAGTGGAAACACAGGAACAACAACAAATACAGGTACAAGTTGTATGACTGTAATGACTCAAAATTGTCCAAATACTACTCCGGGCTTTGGGCCGGGTCTGTTGGGTAATTGTGCAACTATAAACGGACAACCTGTAACACAAGCTGATGTGGGTAGGGTTGTACAACAGGTGTCACCTCCATCACCAGCTGGGTGGGCTAATGTAAACCAAGTTATTTCTAGTGTACAACCACAAACACAAAATATGTCAGGTAATATAGTTGTAGACTTCACAATCACTTCTTGTCCACCAACAGGAAATACAGGAAATACAGGAAATACAGGAAATACAGGAAATACAGGAACAACAACAACAGGAACAACAACAACAGGAACAACAGGTTCAGGTAATGTAGGTGGACAATTTCCTAACAACTATGACCCAGCATCTTGGTTTTCAACATTTTTAAGTAACGCTTCCAGTAAACCTTGGTACGCAAATAGAAAATGTCAATTCTTCGCAAATAGAATACAACACTGGACTAACAAACTTCAAGGAGCTGGACCATTAAAACAAAACATGTTATATAATAAAATTAACCAAGTAACTGTGTACGCACAACAACAACCTCAACCAGGGTGTACAAACATATAAATTAACTTAAGACTATGAAAAATAAAAAAATAGTAACAGAACTAAGTAGAACCCGTGAAATTATGGGTTTAATAAACGAACAAAGTAATCTTGATGCTGGTGATTACCATATGTGGTCAAGTTGTGCTGGTGGTGGTACTTTTGCCTTATTCAGTAACCAAGTAAATACAGCAAGTGGAGCACAATGCCATAACGCTGCAAACCAAGGAGTTCCCGGTTTAGTTTTAGCTTGTAATCAGGCATTAGTAACCGCATTTGGAACTGGACCTGTTTTAAAGTGGGGAATAGGTAATCAACAGAAGTCATGTTGGGAATATCAAGGAACTCAGTACTATAATAGTATACCCCCTATTTCTTCACCTGGTCAAGGAGGTAACTTCCCAACACCACAAACACTAGCAAGTTGTAGTCAATGTTCAGGTCAAGGTGATTTAGCTTGGATGTGTACAGATGTAGGTGGTGGTGTAGGTGGTACAGGTTGTCAAGCGGTGACGTGTCCTTACCCTACGGTTCAAAATATGCCAGGTAAATGTTGGGATAATCAACAAGATTGTAATAATGGTGGTTTAAATCCAAGTCTTAACGCACAACCTTGTGGTGGGTATGATGGGATAGATGATTACGAATGTCTTAATGGAGCATGTATACAATGGCAAGGAGGTTCATTTACAGGGCCAACAGCTCAATCTGATTGTCAAGCTGTTTGTGGTTCTGGTGGTGGTAATTATGAATGTACAACTAATGGGTGTGTACCAAACTCTACTGGTCAATATTCTAGTTTAGTTCAATGTCAAACTCTTTGTCCAGCTGGAAACCCACATACGTGTAATAACGGTAATTGTGTGGCTGACCCACTAGGTAACTTCCCAACACTGAATGACTGTCAACAAAACTGTTCACAAACTCAAACATTAGATTGTGATACTGGAGCACCAATGTACACACCACAACAATGGGCTGGAAATCTAACTTTTTACGCTACAGCAGACCAAAAATCATTAGACGCTCAAAATGGTGGTAATGGTTGTAACTGGATTTGTAATAAACGTAATAGTTTACAATCACAAGCACCATTTACACCAGGCTCGTTAGGTCAAGACAGAAAACAATGTAAATTAGATTATATAAACGATATTTACAATAACACACCATGCCAACCTAACCCACAAGGTAGTGGTTGTGTTTACGGTGCTGTCCAAGTAAGTCCGAATTGGGTTAATCTTATGACTAATAGATACAATAGTACTTCCGGACCTGGTGGTTGTTGGGGTATTAGTGGTAACAACAACCAAAGTGTTTGTGGTAGAAAAAACCACTTCTGTGTTAGTCCAGGACCAACAACACCAATGAAACAAGCAAAATGTGATTGGTTAACAGACTTTATAAACAATCAAACCAATTGTGGTTGTTAAAATTGTAAAAAAATATAACTTTTAAAATTAAAGGAGATGGTATTAACCATCTCTTTTTATTATTGCAGGCATATTTATCTTATAAACAATTACAACATGCATAATACGGACTTTTTTTAACCCGTTATTGGTATACTTTGATAAAATAATAAATAAAATTATAATATGTCTAAATTAAACATTAACGAAGAAGAAAAAAATAGAATTAAGAGGTTGCACAAATCTTACTTTTTAAAAGAACAAGATATAAATGTTGGTGTTGAACCGATAGGTATTGACCCAGCACCACCTACTGACCCATTAACACCTATTGAACCATTTAATCCGTTAGACCCAATCGGTGGTAATAACCCAATTTTACCAGCTGATAATACAGTAAAACAACCACAAGCACCATCAAACGTACCATGTGCTCAAATATATAACCAAGTACAAACTGTAGCAGCCTTACCTTATTGGGTAAACGCTGTCCAAACTGGTTTAATACCCGGTATTTGTTCTAAATGTAATACCCATTACCAGAGTTGGGTGAGCATGGGCTCACCTATGCCAGTACCACAAGGTACTGATTGGTACAGTTATGGTGCCGCGGGACAACAAGTTTGTTTATTGTTAATTAATAACCCACAATGTTGTAATGCAACTTCTACCGAACATGATTGTGTTAATGGTGATTGTGTACAACAAGCTGGTGGTCAATTTCCTGACCTAACTTCATGTCAAAATTCAGGATGTGGTGATGTTTATTGTATAAATTGTCAACAAGGTCAAATGACTATGGGTAATGGTGGGGTTTGTCCCCAAGGATATACTATGACACCAGGAACACCAGGTTTAACACCACCATCCCCAATTTGTTATGAATGTGTAAACGGTACCTGTACGGGTCCTTCATGGGCTAGTGGACCAATGTCATTTGATAGTCAAAGTGATTGTCAAAACTCACAAATATGTAACCCACCAACTAGTCATGAGTGTGTAAATAATAGTTGTGTACAACAATCTGGTGGTCAATTCCCTACTTTACTAGATTGTCAAAATTCAGGATGTGGTGGGAATACATACGATTGTACAGATTGGTCATCACCAAGTGGGTGTCAACCAGTACAAGGTAATGGTGGACAATTCCCTACGTTAGACGATTGTTTAATTTCACCTTGTCAGTGTGATTCTATTATTCAAGCTTGGCCATTGTATTTAAACAACCCGAACAACCCACAAGGTAATTGGCACGGTAGTCCACATGATGGACCTAGTAACCCTAACGCTTTAAATAACCAATTAACGAACATACAAAATAGTCCAGGATATAATTCTAATAATACAACTACAAGACACAGAATGAGATGTAGAGCCATGGCCATACAATTCTGGTTAGCAAATTCTACAAACGTAGCTTGTTGTAGTCAAGCACAGTGGGGTAACAACCCGTTAGCTAGTGGTGGTAATGGAGACCCACTAGGGTGTATTACACAATCTTACGCTGATTTAATTAATAATAACTTTATACCTAACAGTCCAAACTGGCCAGGTCAAGGTTGTAATTGGTTACAAAACGCTTTAACTAACACTCAAAACCAACAAGCCAATGCACAACCAAGTAGTGGAGCTTGGTGTAAGTATAATGGTAAAATAAACTTTTTACAGAATTTAATGAATACTGGACAGAGTAATTATGTGAATGGTAATGTATCATTTACACCACCATGTTAAAATAAATAAAAATTAATACAATATGAAAAGAAATATAAAATCACTAATTAGAAAAGAATTATTAAACGAACAGTTCGGTGGATATAATGGGCTTAGTTGTGAATCAGGACCAGCTGGTTGTAATTGTGTATCACCAGTGTTTGGTGTTGGAGATTTCAATTTAGGAAATGGACAAGCAGCTGATTTAGCTGACTGTATAAACGCTGATAACTGTTGTAAAAAATGGGATTGTTATTCTGATGGACTTGGTATATGTGAAGCGGTCAATAACGCTGCAGCGTCTTTTACTAACGAAGCTGATTGTTTAGCGGTTCACCCTAATGGTTGTACACCTACACCAGACGATTACTCCTGTGTTTTAAGAAAAAATGTTTACGTATGTGTTGTACAGTCTGGTGGTCCGTTTACAGGACCAACAGCTTTAGCTGATTGTAATACAGCTGTAGCTAATAATGTCTCACCATGTGAAATTGTACAAGGTGGTGACGAAGAATATGATTGTGATGTAGAAGGTTGTCAATGTGTTGTAACTGCAGGTGGTTCATTTACAGGACCAACAGCTTTAGCTGATTGTAACGCTGCATTAGCTAACCCAAATCACGAATGTTGTTGTATAGACTGTGACCCTATTGACCCTTGTGAAACACTAATGTTGGACCCAAGTTATGAAGACTGTTGTACCAAATGTAAAAATGGTTCTGTTACGTCTATCACGGACCCTTGTTGGCAATTTTGTAGGTGTTGTGAAACTTATGATTGTATAGAAAAAGAACCTGGTTCTGGTAAGTCTTGTGTTTCGGTACCGTCAGGACCATTTAGTACTATGGCAGATTGTCAAGCAGCTTTAAATGACCCAGACTCTGAATGTAATGAAGGTGGTGGTGGTGAAAAGTATGATTGTAAACATGGTACCGGTTGTTTCCAAACACCAAGTGGTCCTTACGATAGTTTACAGGCTTGTGAAGATTCTAGAGATGACCATTACAATATGGGTAGAGAATTTTGTGAATGTGATTGTCCCGGACAACCTGATGGTTGTGACAACACACCACTAATATCACCAATTATGAATAACAATGGTGAGTTAGGTCCACTAGGTCAACCACTAGACTTACAAATGTTAATTACTTCAGCCTTTAGAAATAGAATGGCCCCTTGTGGTCCTTCGTATAACGCACCACTAGGTAGAGTTTCACACGATTGTAGTTTTTGGGAATTTATTTCTACAAAAAAATTACCTATAGATGTGTGGAACACTAAAGTTATGATAGCTAACCCTAACTCCAATAGTGCTTGGCATAATACGTATGGTAATTATCCTTGGGCACAAGGTTCTGGAACACACCAAGGAACAGCTGTTTCATATTGTTCTGACCCACTTTATAGTACAGAGTTAGCGTGTACAGGAGCTGGTGAAGATTGGGTTACAGGTACTTCATACATAACCAACCAAGGAACAGTTATAAATCCATACTCTAATCCAAACTCTGCAACACCACATCCAAGATGGCAAAGAAAAATTGAAGCTAAAATTGCTTATATAAGATGTTTAAGACAGGCTTGTTGTGGCAATACCGAATGGCCTAATGATGGTGACGTGTTTATACCAACATTATAATTTTAAATAAAAGGTTCTTAGGAACCTTTTATTTTTTTACATAGGTATTGTGCCCCAAGAAAAAGAATAGATACGGCATATACTGTTATTGTACACGGAATAAGGATTTCAATAATAAATGTTTTCATAGTTTTTTATTTTTATACTACAAAGATAAGTAAAAATAATGAATTACACAAGTAATCTTTGGATAGTTTAATATTTTTATTGTATATTTGTTCTATGGATTTATCATATAAAATAAAAAACGAAGACAGAAGAAGTCACCCTCTAAAAAGTTGGGAAATGACTAATGGTACTATGGTTGCAATTTATCAAGGATTTCGTGGTGAAAACCCCGACTTAGATTTTATTGTAAAATATAGAGAACCAGGAAAAAGACTAAGGACTCCATCCCACACACATTGGATTGTTGATTTAGTTGTTAAAGGTGAAGTAAAAAAAGAACTAACTCTTTCATTTGTTAATTCTTTAATAACCATTTATGACAACACCGAAGCTTTTACCACACAAGAAGAACGTAATAGTTACGATTTAACTTATGTAGATGGTTTAATGGAATGTTATTCCTCATTAAATAATGTTGGTTCATTACCCGTAGAACTTATAGTTACTTTAGTTGAGTTATTTTGTAAATGTGAAAAACAAAGTACTGGAGCTTTTATGTTTAAAAGTATGTTAACCTTAATTAAAGAATATTTAGAGGGTAAAAAAGACTACTACCAAGTAATTGGAGTATCAAAAAGAGTATAATATGAAAAATAGGTATCAAATTATGGCTGATTTAAACGGGATAAAAATTGTTTGGAGATTTTTATTTATAAATTGGACGGTAAAAAAGTTCTACACCTTAGATGCTGCTATTTATTACCTAAATAAACACTATAAAAAGGATTAACTATCCTGAACCTCATCAAACTTTACCTCCCAAGCAACTTTTTCTATAGGGCTTAACCCCTCAATCCATCCCTGAAAGTCACAATTTTTTATAGTTAGATATTCTTGCCAAATACGAGTCTTTAAACCCTCAATTAAATCCATATTGTTTATAAACATTAGTGGTCTATTCATTTTCTTTTATTTTTTCTGTTAATATTTCTAAATTATAAGTCCCATCGTAAATTATACCAATAACTCTAGTGGTTTCATCTTTTTCGACCCGTTCAATAATATCTTTAAGGTCGTTTCTAACAAATAACCCACTATTTTGAGCACTTTCTCGTGTAATGTCTAAAAATATTCTTTCTTCTTTTGATTCACCCATAATTTATTTATTTCTTTATACAAAGATAAGTAAAAAAACTATATAAAACAAATAAACTATTTATGTTATAATAAACTATTTATAATAAAAGAATATTACATGGCATGTAACTGTAAAAACACAATAACCAGTTTTTTAGGTGGTGATGTACCTAACCCTACTACATTTTTAAATTGTGGTGAGGCTGATGGTTCATATAACAACCCATTAGAGACTGGTAAAACACAATGTGTAGCTGAAGATAACGTATTAAGGATATTAGATGAGTATTATATAAGTGGTACTGTTAAAAATTCTGGCCAAATTGTTTTTGAAAGAACTGTAACTGGTGAAACAGTAAATGAATATTTTTGGCAAAATGATGGTACTTTTTTTAAACCTATAGCTTATACCGATAGTAGACTTAGTGGTCAAACATTAAATACTAGTGGTGATATTGTTGCTGGGGGTAATATATTCACTAGTCGATATATCTACCATACAGGTGATTTAGATACTTTAATAGATTTTACTACTAATAAAATAGTAGTACAGTCTGGTGGGTTATCATTTATTGAAGCTGACAAAAAAAGTTCTGCACCCCATGAGGTTACCATTAATGACGGAAGTAACAATATTGACTTTGTTGTTAAGGGTAACGGTTCCAATGCAGGTAACCCTTTATTACAGTGTGACGCATCCACAGGTATGGTGGGGATTAATGGTGTGAATCCTGGTTATGAATTAGATGTTAATGGTACAATTAATAGTAGGGGAAAACTTATTGTTACCGGAAATACAGTAATGAATGGAACTTTATCAGCTACAACATCAGCTATGATAGGTAATGGTAATGGTTTGGTTTCTGCAAATACATTTACAGCTCCACAGATTTCTATAGGTAAAGAACTTGGTGTGATAACAGGAACAACAATAGCGGGTAAGTATAGTGGTGCTACCATCCAAAACAGTGGCTCTGATATAGCGGTAACCATGACAGTAGGTACGTTTAGACCGAATATGTTGGTTGAGGTTCTTACGAGTGTTGGAGCTGGAGACGTTACAATCACCCTACCAGCACTGAGTACTTGGTATCGTGGTAAGTACACCTTTGTCTTTCCACACGCATGTAATGGTGGGTGTAGTTTTAAATTAGCTGCTACTGGTTCAGAGGAATTCCATGGGTTGTCTATGTGTTTAGATGGTAATGAAGTTATTAGTGCAGCTACTTTAATTACTTTTGCTGCGGGTCGAGCTATCCAGGGAACTAAAATAGAAGTTATTGCGATGACTGACCATATGCAGATGAATATATTTACACCAACACAGGTTGCTAACGTTACACCATCTTAAAACTAGACATTAAAAAAAATTAATATTATATTTTAAACATGAATAAAGCAGAAAGAATAAAAAAAGCACACATTAAAAAGGTTAATGAGCTACTAGATGAAGGTTTTAAAAGTTCAGACCCAAAAGAAAGACCAGTAGTGTTAAAACCTAGTGATAACGTAAACAACTCAACATCAGAGTTTATGAAAAAAATGAATAGATTAGGTGGTGTTAATAAAATGGTATGACAATCAAAGAGTCTCAAGAACTAATTAAAAAAATATTAAACTTAGATTTAGAAGAAGTTAAAATTAAAACACCTAAATTTAAACTAACTATAAAAACCACTAGTTAGGTTTTTTATTTTTTGGGACAATTCAGAATCTAAACTCTCTAAAATCTCCCAGTCCAAATCTGGTGACGATTTAATTCCACCTAATTGTTTAATCTCACCACCTCTAGTTAAATCTTTATTAGACACATCAACATGTGTTGTAAATGTCTTAGAACGTTCATAATCACTATCCTCCGGTATTAAACCTATAGAATCTAACCAGTTATCAAAAGATTCTTTTGATTGCATTACATCCTCTATTTTAAAAGTAAACTCAGATTTTTCTAAAGCCAGTTCATTCCAAGCGATATAGGCTTTCATACACTTTCTCGTTAGATTACGGTCTTTTATTTTTTCAAGAAAGTACCTCCAAGATGTTTCTCTAATTAAACTAGCTTCACCAGTTAGTTTAGCTCCTTGATTGGTGTTAAAATGACCAGCAAAATTATCATCGTCTTTTTGGTCCAACCACAACTCCTTACTTAACCAATCTATTTTATGTAAAGAAGAAATTGTTTTTAAAGGTTCTCTAATTTGATGTATTGTTTTGGTAAACCCACTTGAGTTTAGTAAATGTAACGACGATACAGTACCGTGTATATCCGTACCCTCATGTCTAATGTCCAACCCTAGATTGTGCAATAAACGTGTTGTAAAATAAGTTCCGGAACGTGGGGAACCTAAAATTAGTAGTTTAGTTTTGTATGGTATTCTCATATTTAAAAAGTATAAAAAAAAATTGAAAAAAAAAGAGATTTTTTTAGCTTATTATATATTTAGCAAGCATAGCGCTTATATAAATAATTAAATAAATAATAATTGCATTAGCAATTATTTTTTTTACATTTTTTTAAAAAAGGTTTTATTTAATCATAGAAGTATTTATTATAAAAAGATTCATAATATGGAACAAACTTTAAAAGAAGAAATTCTTAATTTTAGAAGACTGATTGGTGAAGCTACTGATACTTCTAGTAGTGGTTCATACGAACAACCAATGGGGTTTGATATGCCAAGACCAACAGCCGTCTGTCCAACTACAGGAAAACCACTAATGGGTACTGAAGTAAACCCAAGTGCACCAACAATAGATGTGGTTGACGTTACCAAATCTGTTATGCATCAAATGCCGGATGGTACAATGATGCCAGGGGCAACTCATGGTGAACAACAGGGTGGTCCATCTATGATACCAATGAACGAACCAACAAGTTATGAAGGTAATATGAACAAAACACAACCAGCGTTTGACGATTTACCATTTTTAAGTTCACACCCATCTGATTGGACTTATGACGGTGATGAAGAAGAGTTTTTATCACAACACGGTATTGAAAGACCTCAAAACCCTAATCAGGGTAACACTGAAGAAGAAATAATGTCTTTAAATTTTGACGAAATGGATGATGGTTATATGGATGAAGATGAGGAAATGATGAGTGATAATTTTGACGAAATGGATGAAGATGAAGATGAAGTTTTTGAAACACTTAGTATGTTTACAGAAACTAAAAAAGGCCTAGGCTGGAAATAAACAATAATTTTACTAATTTAATAATATGAAAATAGGAAAACCTTACACGATAACAGAAAGTGAAAAAAATAGAATTAGAGGTTTACACCTTGGTCTTAAATCTATAATACAAGAACAAACAGTTTGTGAAGAATGTGGTGGTGTTCATGAAGGTGCTTGTGGTGGGGATATGTATGAAGGTACGGGTATGATGTGTGAAACTTGTGGAAAAGTTCATGAAGGTGCCTGTGGTGGTATGTATGAAGATGAACTAGATGAGGAAATGTTAACCGACCTTAATGGTGGTACATATGAAATCGCTGAAATGACTCCTGGTTTACCTAAAGGGTGGAAAATGGGAGAAGTTTCCGAAACTAGTGTACCGGACGGTTGGAAAATGGTTAGTAAGACAGACATACAAGAACAAAAATATATGGAAGACATATATGATGTTTGGTTTGGTAATGAAACTGACGATGTAATTTCTGAAGAAAGACAAACAATTTACCAATTACCAAAAAGATTCGGAAACAAAAGGTTGACAGAGACAGCTTTGATTAATATGATTAATAACATAATAAAATAATATCAATTATGGGATGCGGTTGTAAAAAAAATAAATCTAAGTTAAACGAAACAAAAAGAGTGGTACCTTCTAAAAAGTCACCACAGTTTGGAGTTACAAAAGAAAAAGTTATTAAACTAACAGAGTCAGATTTAAAAAATCTAATAAATAAAGTAATAGACAAGACTAATTAAAAAAAACCCCTTCTGGGGTTTTTTAGTTTTACACTACCAAAAATCAAAAAAAATCATATATTTAAAATAAAAATTAACTATGTCTTTAAACACGGAAACCTTTGAAAAAAAATTAAAAGATAATAAAGTAGTCTTAGTAGATTTCTGGGCAGCATGGTGTGGCCCGTGTAGAATGTTAGGTCCTGTTATGGATGATGTGGAAAATCTATTCCCAAATAATGTTGCTAAAGTAAATGTTGATGAAGAAAGAGAACTTGCCAATAAATACGGTATTAGGTCACTACCTACAGTTGTTTTCTTTAAAAACGGTGAAGTTATGGAAAGAATTCCAGGTGTAGCACCTAAAAACACATACATAGATAAACTTAAATATTATCTTAACTAAACAAGTATTTATTATAAAAGCTTGTTATGGGTAAAAAAATCAAAGTAACACAAAAACAATTTAAAAACGTGGTAAATGAAGCTATAGGTTTTCGTTTACCTTCATACCCCACCGAAACTGTTGAGGAGATAGATTCTCTTTTGGAGGTTATGGCGGGACCGATAACAGACTTAAGAAAAAACAAATCTTTCCAAGACGACGACCCAGTAATACAAAGAATATACCAACTAGTAACTGAAGGTGGTGAATTACATGTTAAAGTACAAGAACTAATAGACCTTTTAGAAAGTTTAGATGATATACAAAAACAACCTTTAGGTTTTAAAACGTATGGGTCTTAAAAAAAATCAAAAAACATATTGATATTTTAATTTTATTGTGTTAAAATTAGTTTATAAAAAAATTAACTATGAAATTAAAAGTATACAGCCAATCACATTGTAAATATTGTGATAACATTAAAAAAACATTAACTGAAAACAAAATTGATTTTGAAGAAGTTGAAATTGATGACCACAGAGATGAGTGGAATGAATTGACAAGATTAATTGGTGTTGGAATGACACCTACAATTAAAATTGGGGAAGAAGTTTGGGTACCTAGTAGAGATTTTAGAGGACCTGAAGAATTAATTAAAAGATTGGAATATGTTAAAGAATTTCCACTACCTATCGCTTCAGAAGAAGATAAGATTGAGATGATTCTTAACGCTACAAAAAATTTAGCGATGTCACTTAACAACATGAACATGCAATTAAGTAATGTACACCAAAAAGTAAACCAACTAACAAACCCACCACCACCTCCGGTAAAAAAAGAAGTTAAAGAAGAAACCACTACTAATTAGTGGTTTTTTTTTATACCAGAACTTATATTTATAGTATATGGAAAAAAATATATTATCAGAAATAAATAGGGTACGTGAAATTATGGGCTTAGTTGTAGAACAAGAAATAAGAACTATAGATGGTACAAAGTATAAAGTTGCCAGTACTGTATTACCACCATACCAATCAGGTAAGTGGTCAGCTACATTCGCACCTGGAAAATATTCTGGTGGTGATATACAAGGTAGTGTAGACTCTGATATTGCAAAATTAGCAGATTATTTAAATCAAGATGACTTAATAAATCAAAAACTTATAGTTTCAGTTGCAGCTGGTTCTAGTAAAACACCTATAATACCAGGTGGAAATACCGCTAAAGCGTTAACAAATGCTGGTGTTACACCTGATAATGCTGGTTTAGCTGAGTTAAGAGGTAGAACAGCTATTGAATTAGTTAAAAATGGTTTAAGAGGTCAAATCTCACAAGAAATGTATGATAATATAGAATTTGTGGTTGATTTAAGTAAAATAGAAGCTGGTGACCCTTTTAAACCAGGTGATGACCCTAACGATGATAAATTTACAAAACATCAGTTTTTATCGGCTTCAGCTTTCGCTCAAGCGACCCAAGAAACTTTATCAGAACTACCATCAATTTGTGACCAACCTCAACTAAGTGGTAGGGGTACTAGAGCTAAAGAAGATAGTATAGGGCCTACTGGTTTACCTTACGCTACATATAGTGAAAACGGAGGAAAGGGTAAAGAATATGATTTAGGTATGGGTACTAAAGGGGAAATGACATTTACTTTTACAGCTTTAAGAATACCAGACATGTTTCAAATAACCTATGGTGATAATACATTTACTAGTAGTGGTCCTGGTGGTGAAGGTTTTGTAACTAATTCTTTTGACGATTACAAAGAAGGTAGTAGAGGGTATAATAGTATTATGAGAAAGATTAATTCTTTAGAACAATCGGCAGGAAAGAATGGTAAATTGTTAGATAGGTATAACAATAGAGAACTTAGAATATCAGAATCTACCTCAAATGTATTGAGAGCTTTGGAGATACCTTTTACAGAACAAGGTAAAAGAGGTAAAATAAGTAGACTTTGGATTGTAGACTTTATGGAAAAATACCAACCAGGAAGTAAAAATACTTGGGGTAAAATATTTGGTAAAAAAAGAAAAATGGAAGTAAGTCCTAAGTTTATTCAGGACCTTACAGTTACTGGTGGTATATACGCAAACAATGGTGAAAGGTTTGGAAAAAATGCTTGGGACGAAATAAACGAAATTTGGATGAAAATTGACGAACAATTTGATGATAAACAAAAAGATGTTCTAGCTAAAGCAGAATCAAAACAAAAAAAATATGGTGGAGCTACAGCCGCTGAATTAAGACTACAATTAGAAAAACTACAAGGAACTGGAAGTATGAATGATTACGCTGAAATGGCCAATAAAGAATTAAAAGCAGCAGGTTTTGATATGGGTATTGTTGGTACTAATGGTAGTATAACTTTTGATAAAGTTCCTAGTATAGATAAAATGTACTTACAAGTTTACGCACCATTAGATGGTACAGTTTGGGAAGCTTCTTTAGCTTGTAAAGAAAAAGGTGGACCAATAGCCTAACATTAATTAACCAAAACCAATACAGGTCTAGCCCATCCAGATTTAACAATATCAACAACCTTTAAAACACTAACAGCCCCAAACTTTAAACCTGTTCCACTAGGGGATTTAAATAACAAACCCTTTCTGTGGTCAGGTGAGTTAATCCAAGCGTTGACAGTCCACTCAGCAATTTTTTCTAAATCACCATCATACCATACAAAATTAATATTAGTTATACACTCAACACCCCAAGAATCTTTATGGTAGTAGTGTTTTATCCTATCTTGAGCACGTCTCATCTCAACAAAATTCTCTTTATCATAAACTGATTTTATTTCATAATGTGAAACTTGAATACCCCTTTTAGAAATATATAAAGCATGGTGGTTAGCTGCGTTGTAAACTTTATCATTCCACTTTACAGGTGATAAACCTTCAGACACACGAAATTCATTAACTTTTTGAAATATAAGGTTTTCTAATTCAGGAACTCTTTCTTGTCCATTACAAGTTAGAGCTGCAAATATGGATGATAAGTAAATTAATGCAAAGATTAACAACTTAGTTACTGAGTCTATTTTTTTTATGTTTTTCATACTACAAAGATAATAAATTTAAGTTAAATGGCCAAATGAATTGTATTATATTATACGTTACATTTTAATAAAAGTTTCTAATATTTATATTATATGAAAAACAGTATACTTAATGAAATTAATAGAGTTCGTGAAATAATGGGAGTTATTAACGAACAAAAAGTAAAAACTGTTGTTGGTAAAGAAATTGTAGAAGGACCAATGACTAGAGTGTTAAATGAATTAATTAAAGAAAAACAAGGTGAATTATTAAAAAATTGGAAATTTTACATAACAAGTAATGGTGATTCAATTTTCTTACAACTAGCAAATAAAGAAACCCAAGAGTACTCTAAAAAAATAAGGTTTATTGAAAATCCAGCAACCCAGAGACAAGAGATTAATTTAAATAAGCCTATTGTGTTACCAGTTTCTATTGGTGGTGTAGGTTTGTTTGAGGGGTTAAATAGTTATGAGGACTTTAATTATTTCTTTAATACGAATACAGAAGCTTCAGATAAACTAAAAAAACAAATACAAAATTTAAAATTAAATATTGAGGTTTATTCTGTTGGTGGTGCTGGTAAAATAGAAATATATTTAGGTGACAATAATAGAAAAAATAGAAAACTCCACGCCCCAGTCTTTAGTATGGAAGATGGTGTACCAATAAGTATTTTACTACCTTTAACTAGTGAGGGTCAAGGTGCTAATAGTGCATCTATAGAAGTACATAAAAATTTATTAATATCTATACAAAGTGGTGCTCTAGCATCTTATTTTCCTTTTTTAAATCTTAGAGCACCAGTAATTGAAACTGAATCGGAAACAACTCCAGGTGATGTACCTGTTTTTGCTAGAGATATAGACTTTACATTACAAGTAACAGACCCATTTGAATTTGATTCACCAGATATAACCGAAAACGCTAAAAATGAAATTAAAGCGGGGTTAGATAGATTGGTAGGTCGACTAGAAGATGAGAATGCCTATGAACAATATATTGACAGTTCAATTAAAGGAAAAAATATTACAGTCCAAGCTTTTTCTTCTATAGATGCAAAATCTGATGAACCTGGTGGTGGTAGTGTTCCTGGTTGTAAAGGTGGTGATGTTATTAGGAAAGAATATAATTTATGTTTAAGTCAAAAAAGAGCTGAAACTATTGTTAATTATTTAAACTCTGAATTTCCAGAAATATTTGGTGACGCTAATCTTATAGCTAAAGGTATGGGTGAATTAAAAAGTAAAAACAGTGTGAACCTTCCTTATTCAGACCCAAAACAAAAAGCTCACAGAGACAGTAAAAGAATATCTACTAGAGAAGACCGTAAATTTACTATTAAGATGCCTGAATTTACAATCACCAAGTTCGACTAATTATCCAACCAAACAACATTAAGTGTAATGTATGTCCACACTTTAGAATTTTTCGCACCCACATATTCACTACCACGGTGTGAACTTACAGAACCAGATTTGTACATAATTTTTGAAGATAATAAAAGTTTGTGATGTGGTGGTGAATTAATCCACCCATTAACCGTTATTTCAACAATTTCACTAATAGTCAAATCTTTACTGGGAATACAAGCCAAATTTTCACCAACACACTCCCAGTTACCACTAACACCCTCACTTACTCTATCACCTAATCTACGAACCTCGACATGACCTTTAATGTCGATAGATTCATCATGACTTATATTTTTAATTTGTGTTTGGTAATAATTGTGTTTTTCAGAAACTTTAAATAATTCCTGATTCCAAACCCAAGCGTTTAAACCATTAGAAATTCTATATTCATTTACAACCTTAAAGATTTCTTTATCTAGTTGTGTCTGACCATAAGAAGTTATAGTTAATATTAATAATAAGATTGTGATTATGTTTTTCATACTACAAAGATAATAAATTTAAGTTAAACGGCCAAATGAATTGTATTATATTATACGGTATAACTAACAAAAAGTTTTATTATATTTATAATATATGCAAGAACTAACAAAAATATTAATAGGTGAGGGAAAGTATGATGGGCATGTAATAACTAAAAAATTACCCATTAACGTAGATAACGCTTTATATACCTTAATTCATTTTATTGGTGGTCTAACAACTCGTGAAGTTATTGATTTTGCTAATAGGGCAACGGAAGAAGATTTTAAAGAACTTTACAGGTTACTTATTGATTTTCCTAAAACAATACAAGACATAATGCCTTTAGCTGGTAGTTATAAAGTTCTTAAAGATTCAAAAGAGTATCAAAAAATAGTAAACCTAATTAAAATGGAAGAAGGGTTTGAAGAGGTTATTGAAGAAGGTAAAAATTTAAACAAGTTAGTTTGGAAGGGTAGCCCACTTAAAAAACATCAAAAAAGAATGGACAAGGATTGGGGTGTATTTAGTTCATTCCCTATAAAAAAGTTTATGAACACCAAACCACCAAAAAACAATTCAGATGAATCTATGGATGAGTTACAATTGTTAGACTCATTACCAGTTATTAAAAACTTTGTTAAAACAACTGATGATGTACATAAACACTTTATAAATTTTTTAAAAACAAAAAAATTAGAATACCCTAAAAAAGAAATAAAAGATTTATTAAATCATACTTCACCTATAATATTAAAATTAAAATATCACTATAACAGACCAAGACCTGAACAATTGGCAAAAGAAATGGGTTTAAAATTTCATTCAGACCCTTTAGATTCAGCTAGAACACCATCCTACCCATCAGGTCACGCAGCTCAAGGAAGATTTATAAGTAGATATCTTTCAGACATGTACCCAAAACACGAAAACGAATTAATGAAATTAGGTAATGAAATTGGTACAGGAAGATTGGTAGCAAAAGTACATTACCC
>Ga0209337_1000426_pt1 | contig 34028 bp, 23 predicted proteins | sample LinPmetageLP53_FD_184044 | JGI IMG/M metagenome (GOLD analysis project Ga0209337, IMG submission 184044) | Marine viral communities from the Pacific Ocean - LP-53 (SPAdes) (version 2) | ecosystem: Environmental > Aquatic > Marine > Oceanic | place: Pacific Ocean | collected 2010-02-08
TCTTCCATTAAACTATAATAGATATGTCCAGCTTCGTGAATTATATCTGTTTGTGCTACTGAGTCTATATTAATAAATACAGTAGCTCCTATAGCCAAAGAAGAGGCTTCTTCACCAAAATCAGTTAACAGTTTGTCGTATGTTAATACGCCTTTTGCTCCAGGAAACTTTTTATTAACTATATCTTTAACTATAGATGACGCTATAACGCCAGAACCATATCTATATAATGGTCTTATATCTAATGTAGTAGGCTCGTAATTAGGTATTTCTTTTTGTATTCTAGTAAGGTATTTTTTAATCTTTTCTTTAGATTCTTTTACAGCGCCTATTAATTGATCTATTTTACGTTTATCTTTCTTCTTAGCTTTTTTAGTAGGACCTTTATCTTTAAAGTCTCGTTGAGCTACCTTACCTACAACCTCATCGTTTATAACAACTTGTATTTCAGTTTCATATAAATTATTATCAAATTGAAAATATAGTTTACCGTCTACTTCAACAATGCCTTCTTGTCCTTTAACTGGTTTTATTAAACGTAACTCAACATTAGCATCTTCATCTAATACATATTTATCAGAAATATTATCAAAGTCTCTGTATTGAATAGTTTCTCCTTCTGGAGTTTTAATAAAGTAATTGGGTCCTGTACCTTTTTGTATGTCAGCTTTTTTTATCTGACGAGCACCTTTTTCTAAACTTTCTTCTGTAGTTTTGTATTCCTTAGTTTTTGGAATTATCTGACGTTGGTCTTTTTTTTTTTCGTCTTTGTCAGACTCTTTAGATTTTTCTTTAGATTCAGCCCTCTCTTCTTTCTTTGCGGCTTTATCTACATCTCCTCTATTAATAATTTTATTAATACCTGTACCTACTATAGTGGCAACTGTTGATGCTGCAATTTTACCAGCTTCTAATAATTTTACTAAATATTTTTTTGCAGTAGGAGTTATTTCATTTTTAGTATAATCTTTAACTTTTTTTATAGCCTCTTTAGTTTCTGGTGATTGTGCTTTACTAAATAACCCTTTAACACCTTCTACGGCTTTACCTCCTAAATCTTTAACTGTTTCTAAAATGCCAGTTTTATCTTCAGCTTTTGTTTTAGCTTCAGCTTTTTCTCTTTCAGTTTTTTGCTTTTCACCTTCTTGTGTAAGAGTTTCAAATTCGTCTTTTGTTAATCCTTTTTCTTTAAATCTAGCATCTCTTTTTCCAGTAGATTTAGCTACAGGAGCTTGATCTACCTTAGCTGTATATATATCTTCTATGGATTGCTCAACACTTGCAAGATCATTATTTAAGGCTTCTAGCGTTGCATTGTGTTGCTCTTCTAAAGTTTTTAATTTAGCTTCTAATTTTTTCTTATCCTTAATAACAGATTTCTGATGTTCTACTGTTTCATTATACTTTGCTGTCTCATCAGCTATTTCTCCTTCTTTACGAGTTTTAACCATTTCTAGGTTAAATGCTCTTTCTGCGCCTGCTTCTGTAAGAGAACTATTTACATGATGTGTTTCATAATCTCTTTCGGCTAATTCAATTCTAGCTTTGTATTCTAATCCTTGCTCTTCAGTGAGTTTATTATCTTTAACTAAATTATCTACAATAGACATAGCAGCAGAACCATCTCCTGAATAATTCCAGATATTAGATGCTAATAAATTATCTATAGCTTGTTCATATATTATAGATTGTTCAGCAGTCATATTGCCTTCATTGTTAGAAAGCATATCTATTACATTGTTATAAGCATCTATCTTTTTATCAGTAAGATGTTTTCTTTCAGCAGCAGCATCAAAGTAACCTCTAGCTCCACCCATAGCACCTCCTAATCCTACAGAAGACCAAAATATATCTCTTAACTCAGGTCTTTCTTTTCCAAATGGAGCTTCCTTAAGCCAAGACATTGCAGAGTCATAACCTTTATTATTAGCTTGTTGTATGTTTTTATATTTAGCCCACTCTTGATACACCTCTTGGAATCCTTCTGTTATTCCTTCTACACTTGCATATGCCGCAGCAGCAGGTAAATTAGGAACTACATTTCTTAACAACATTCCCGTAAGGCCTTTCATGTTTTGAGCAAATGGTGTTTTTGTAATTGGATTTCTTAATACCTTGCCCATTAAACCTCTACCAGCACCTCCAAATAATATACCATATTGAAGCATATCTACTCCCATCCATTTAGCATTGTCCCCCATAACACCAGCGGCATGTTCTGCTGCTTCTTCTGGGGTAAATAACGGATTACCATTATCATCTACATCATTAGCCATTTCTTGATATGCTTCTCCAGCTAAATAAGCTCCTTCAAATAAATTGGCTGTTGCACCACCACCAATGTATCCACTTATATTTCTTGCAAGTTTAGTAGGAGCGTATCCTGCCTTGCCGAGATCAACTCCTAGTTTTCCTAAAGCTCCTGTTCCTTTTACTCCTTTAAATCCTTTTGTTCCAGCGCCTGTTAGTTTTACTCCTTTAGCCATATTACCAAACATTCCTGATTTAGATGCATACTTTAAGGCTGTAGGGCCATATCTCCCAAGTAATCTTCCTGCAGTTATAGATCCTCCAGCATATGGTATTATAAATGATGCAGCATAAGGAACAAGTCTTGATATTTTAGAAGACCAAAATTCTCCTTTAAACATATCTTGCCAAGTTATATCTTGTAAGTCTTCAGATAATACTAAAGCGTTTTCTTTTTGGTATTCTGTTCCTACTTTTTTAAGGTAAGAACCTACGCTTGTAGTTAAGTCTCCTTCTCCTGGAGTAACTAAAGCAGAAACAAAATCAATTGCATCTCCTGTTCCAGAAACTAAATCACCCCAACCAGCTTTTAATCCTCTTTCTACTCTTTGTCCAGGAGAACTAATCATCTCAGCAGGATCTACAAATTGTTGATCAGGTGCGCTACCATAACGTAGTCTATCTTGTTCAGCGTATTGTGCATCTTGCATACTAGAAGCTCCTGCTCCTCTCGCATAAGCATCTAAGGCTGGATTTTTTACAGGTGTAGTTTGTACACTTGACAATAATTGATCAAAACTAAGCTGAGCTACGTCTTTTTCATTATCATACTGTTTTATTAACTCTTCAGGAGATGATGTTATTGAAGGTATTGCGTCCTCTCCAAATGATATTCCAGAATCAAAACTATTATTTTCTGCCATTATTTATAATTGTAATATTGTGATATGTCTTTGCTTATTTGTTTTGCTTCAGCGTACCTTGCGCCTTCCATTGTAGTTCTTCTATATTTATCATAATTACCTGTTTTAATAGCATCTAACATTGCTTCAAATCCTGGCATCTTTTTTATTAATCCCATTTTAAGTTGTTCTGCTCTAAAAGACATAAGTTCATAAGAATTATTCGCTATTTTTGTAGCATTTCCTTGAGCGTCTTTTTCTATAGTTACAGGGAATTCTTTTTGTTGTTGCGAAGCTACATATAAATCAGCAATTAACATAGGAATTGCTTGTTGAATTTTTCTAGATTGTACACCAGCTGTTCCAAGACCTATAGCTAAAGAGTTATCGTACGAAGAAATAGTTTCTTCTAATTGTGAAGAGCTTTGTAGGTTCATCTGCTTTACAAGCACAGCTTCACGAGCAAGTTTTTGTTTAGTTGCGTAAGCTGCTTGTGATACTTTTTGATCATAATCAGCCATTTGATTTAAAGTAGTATTTAACTCTTCTGGATCTATATTTTTATTTATAGATGAACGCATACTTGTTTGACTCATATCAATCTTTTTATAGTAAGCATCGTCTGGTCCTAAATCATCATCCATAAGTTCTGCTACCATAACATAATCAAACTGAATATCACCATATTGTTCTTTCAATTTATTCATATCAGATTCATTAGCAACATCTGTGAGTAAAAATGTATCACCATCTTTATTTTTTCCTTCTAAAGCAATATAGTAACCAGTCAACCTTAAGTCATCTGTTTCTGATTCTTGCCATAAATCCTTACCTGTTATATTCATAGAGGCAATATCACTATCTGTTATTTTATGCCCTCTCCTATCGTACAAATCCTTCATTGCAACCCCATATACTTGCCGTTTTTGTGAATTATATCTAGGTGTTTTCTTATCATCATAAGTTCCCGCCCATGAATTAGTAAGTGCAGTTTCTAAATTACGATCATTACCTAAAATTCTAGAACTTCCCATTACCTGAAGTCCTTTAGAAGGTGAGGTATACCCCATTGTACTATGCATTTGTGAGTTTTTATCATAACCTCCTAGCCTATCCCAATTAATAGACATCATACTATCAAAAGCGTCTGTAACTGATTTTCCATTACTCATTAAATCAAATACGTCATTACCTGTTCTTAATCCCATTTTTCCTGACGCTTCTATACCTGTTAATAATTCAGTAGCATAATCTGTTTCTATAACTTTTTCTCCGTATATAGCTTGCCCAGCAAATCTTTGATTAGAATCATCATAAGCTAATTCTTTACCAAGCCAGCTCTTCATATCTTCAAAGCTAAATGTATTGCTAGGTCTTCCTAAATCTCTTTCCATATCAATTGCTATACTTGAAAAATTTTCTGTTACTACACTATCTAAATCAAGTTTTTGTGATTTATCAAAAGCTACAGAAGTCTCGTCTAAATAATCACGTCTAACGCCAGTATACTCAAAATTATCAGTTAGTCCATTTTCCCAATCTTCAAATCTCTGATGAGAGTTACTTGTTAAAAGTTTACCATATTTTGGATTTAAAGCATATTTTTTATACTGCTCTAAAGCTAATTTATTATTATTTGCTCTTAATAAAATTGGATTACCTTTAGTTGGATCACTTGAAGCAGTTTGGACTCTTTGTTTGTAAACCATTAAAGCCTCATTTAAATTGCCATGCATTTTTGCATTTGATACACTTCCGTACTGTTTTAGTATTTGCTCTATGTCTGCAAACCCAGAATAATTTTGATGCCAATTACCATAGTCTGTTGCATCTTTATCTCTTTTAAACCCACTATTATTAAATATAGCTTGATGAGCTTCTTCAGTTGCTTGTTTTAATTCAGTTTGTAAGCTTTGTTGTCTTTCTGCTTCTTTTTGTTGTAACTGAAATTCTTGTTCTTGTAATTGTAATTGTTGTACTTTTTGAGCATCACGACTTTGTTGTATTGTATTAGAAGCCTGTAAAGGCCCTGTTAATGCTTCAAAAAATCCACTGTCTACTGTCCCCATAGTTTTATTATTTATTCTGTTACGTCTGCGCTATTGTCTATAATTTTTGTATACTGCGTACTTGGATCTAAAGCATCTGTATTAATTTCTGTGTCTGAACCTTGTTTTTTAAAAAAACTATCTACTAATCCGCTTACATTTATATTATTTAATCCTGATATTGTATTTGTAAATGCTGCAGCAGCAAACCCAGAAGCGGCTTTTTTATTAGCAATTTGTCTTGCTACGTCTTCAGATCTTTCTTTTTCTGTTTGCTGTATTTCAAAATTTTCTTTAAATAAAGCCATTTTTTGATATTTTTCAGCATTTTTACTTTGTAACTCTGCATCTTTTACTGCGTAGTCTAGTAGTGCAGAAGAGCGTTGCGCATCTAAAACACCTGACTGCGCTAAGAATCTAGCTCTTTGACCACTAGAACCTCTTACAGCGTTTTCTAAACCCATTTGATAAGACTTATCTAGTTCTTTTCTAAACTTAACTTCTTGGTCTGGGTGAAATCCTTTTTTAGATAATTCTTTTGCTTGTCTAAGATGAGACATAAACATTGGTGATAATTCAGCACTAGCTTGTGGAGTAATTTTTTTCATTGCAGCTGTTAAGCCTTTTTTACCCATTATATATGAAACAATAGCTCCTGGTCCACCTATAGCGTCTATAACTCCAGCAGCCCCTTCTAGCAACCCTTTTCCTAGTGTAGCTAAACTTTTTCCTGGTGTTTTTCCAGAAACTACTTCTTCTTGTGTATCATCTTCAATAGTTTCAGGTTCTACGGCATCTACATCATATAAATCAGTATTACTTAATGTTGATAAAAGTGGATCGTCTTGAACATTGTATGTGAATCCTGTCTGAGCTTCTTCTTCTTTTCTGTCTTCTACTCCTTTACTAAGCCTTCTTTGGGCAATAAGTTGTGCTTCATTATTTTCATAAGGAGCCATAGAACCATCCTCATTTAATATCAAATAATTACCAGCATTTTTATCCTTTGGATCTGATTGAGGATTTTGTACCCATTTATAACTATTCTCTCCTATTTTTATGGTTTCTCCTCTTTGTAGATTATCATCATCATATACGTCGTCCCAATTTTGATAAGTTTTAACTCCTTGCTCTTGAGAGTCTTTTTCTCTTTGTAAATCTTCTACTTCTACATCTTCTCCAATAGGTATGGTTATTTCTTCCCCATCTGGACCTAGTACTGTTTGGTTTTGCGGAGCTGATTGTACTATCGTTTCTTCTTCTTGAATAGTTTCTTCGTTCTTTTCTTTGAACTGTTTTAACTTTGCATCAGCTTCTGCTTGTGCAATTTGTTTTTCAGTTTCTTGAATAGTTTCAGTAGCGCTTTGATCACTAGCTTCGTCACTTTCATCTGTAATGTTTAAAGCTAAAGCAGCCTTATCTAAAGCTATTTGTTCTTCCTCGGTAAGACCTTTATTGGCTTTCCTTTTTGTTAAATTATCATAAATTGTTTGATTAGCTTCTTTCTCACTACGTCTTCTTCCACTACGTACTTCTGATTGATCTACTTTATCACTAGTATCTATATCAGCTTCTGGATCACTAGTATCTATATCAGCTTCTGGAGTATTATCTATGTAATCAGGATTGGGTTTATTACTACCAGGTAAAAATTCTGGATTAACACCTACAGTAGAATCATTTATAAGAGATGGGCTGCCGTCAAATAAATCTTCAGTTTCTCCTGTTACTATATCATGCGGAGCATAAGTTTGACGTGAACTTTCATATTTATAATGTTTATTTCCTACTTTTATTATATCTCCATCTTTGTGTGATTGAGGTGCAACTTTACTCCAATCATCATACTTACCTTTTAGTTCTGAATCAGGAAGAGTGCTTACGTCATTTTCATCTATAGTAATGTTGTATTGATTATTTTCATTTTTAAATACAGTATCAGCTTGTATAGTCATTGATTCATTACCAGCATTAGGATTAGTAATATTATGCAAAGAATCTATAGCGCTTGCATCTCCTATTTTTATCAGTTCAATTTTTTCAGGTGATATGTAATTTTTAGAATCTGGGTTAAACATACCTTTCGCTTCAGCAAAAGCTACTAAAATTGATGCTGAGTATCTTTCGTCTGCTGCAAGTTCTGGATTTTTAACTAAATCTATATCAATACCACGCTTATTTAATATTTTAGTTATTTTTGCATAATTTCCTTTTCCTGTCAACTGAACTCCCCCTCTTCCTATATATTTTACACCATCTCCAGGTTCATTGTTGCCATTCCTTCCATCATAAGCTAAAGAAAATAATTTACTTTGTCGTTCAGCTATTGCAGCTTTATCTAGAGGATTACCTAAAGCATCTTTACCTTGAGCAGTATGAAGACTTCTCATATAATTATTTGTGCCTACAGGAATTATCTTTTTAAAAATTTTTCCTTTCCTTTTGTATTCTACCTCTACACTGTCTCCTATAATATTGCCTTCTTTATCTAGCCACCCATTTTTAACAGCATGTTTACCAAAAGTTGATCTTGGATTTAATCCTTTTCTTCCATGCCCTCCCCATGAGTAAAGCATAGTATCCCATCCATAATGCATATTTTCTGTAGCTGTTCCACTTCTACTTTCAACGCCATTAAGTATATATAAAAGTCTTATTTGGTCATCAGTAAGATTAAGTTTTTTACCCTCTCTTGCTATTTGTTTTCTAAAGTTTATTGGTGTTGCCATTATGAGTACATATCATTAGACTTCCATTTATTAATATTATTTTTTACTACTCCTGATATCTCTTTATCAGTCATAGATAATTTAAATTGATCTGTAGCGTGATCGTAAATACCAGCACCTTTTCCTACTTTAAAAGGAAGAGTTCCTCCTCCTGCATATATATTACCTTTTTTATCTACAGGCATTGGGTTATTTTTGTGTGTTTCTGGACCAGGAGTTATTTTTCCCCCATGCATAGCTTTTCTAATACGGCTTGCTACACGAGCATCATTGCCTTGTGCTAAATCTTTTTCTAAAGCATCTTGATCATTTACAATTAATTCATTGCCTGTAAATTCAGCAACTATATCATCATTCATTTTCATTCCTTGATCTGCTCTATAATTACCTCCATACTGATTGCCATATCTAGCCTCTCTTTGATCATACATTTTAGCTTGTTGCGATGACAACATTTTATCTCTTTGTTCTTGTATAGCTTCTTCTCTAGATGTATAAATGTCTCCTGTCTGTTTATTTACATCAGCTATAGCCTCTTTTTGTAATTTTTTTGCTTTATCCCCCTTTTTTTTATTAAAGAAACGTCCTAACAATAAACCTCCTATTAATAACCCAGGATGCATACCAAACATAGGATTAGCTCCTGCGCCTATACCAGCTAGTTTACCTAGTTGTCCTGCAGCCATTGCTGTTGAAGCTAATGTTCCAATTTTTTCTGTTTGCGTATAATCATATGGATTTTGATTTTGTGAAAGGCCATACACAGCTGCAGCAGGTCCTAAATCAAAATCTCCAGCCTCTAAGCTTACTTTGCTTTTTTGGGCTGCTAAAGGGTTTGCAGCATTAAATTTATCCGCATACATATGTTGCAGATTTGTGCCAAACTTTTGCAAACTAGGAGATAGTTTAGCGCCTAAGCCACCGAATTGCAATCCTTGCATTCCTTGCATCATTAAATTTTGTCCTTGGTAAGGTTTATAATCAGAAAACTCTGACATAGGATTTTCAATTTCAGGAGTATAAGAATAAATATTTCTAGCTGATAATGGTGTATATGCACCTGAAGATTGTGGGTTTAATCTTGGAGGTCCAAAATTTTGACCCTGCATGTTGTTAGAATTATTAAAATATTTATTCATTGCATTAGGACCAACTAGGTCATAAGCGTTTTTCATATCAAGATATCCCATAATTTATTTTTTAATATGTTTTTCTATACTTTGCAAGTATTGCAAAGATATTAAATTTATCTGTAGTTTTAGCACTATATTTTATTTTTGCCCACGTGCCTCTAGTTCTACGCTTGCTTTTTTCTGTTCTTAAAGGAGCTTTTAATATTCCATCTATATATTTATGAGCTTTTAAACCTCCTATTTCTATCCAATCAACATCAAATGTAGAGGAGCCAGAATTACCAGAAAGATCTATTCTAATTTGTTCAATTATGCAGTCATCCCAAAATGCACCATCTATAGATCCAGTTGGACCAGAATGTTGACCAGAAGAAGAAACTCCACCAATCCCAGACATATCCCATTCTATAATTACAAAATCATTATCTATTAATTCTGGCTCTTGTATACTTGCCATTCTACTGCTAGATTCAAATACTCTTAAATAATCACCTCTTTCTTTTCTTATAGGATCATGTCCCGTCCAAAAAATTTGTCCTGTCCAATTATTTGCATTAAGAGTTCTTTTAACTCTCATTCTAATTATATTATTATATTTTCCATGTAAGTTAATATATTGTCCATTAAAATTATTAGGACTTCTGAACGTTGAGTCATCTATATATGGTAAGGTAATTGTAGAATTAGCATTTATAATTGGAGCTGGGACTCCAGTAGGATCTGTTAAATACCAACCATGTGTTGTTCCATTAAAATCCCATCTTTTATTAATAACTAGTTGCTCAGTTTTATCTAGTAATTCTAATTCATTATCTAAAACATTTTTTATATTGATAGTATCGTGCGTTATATCAGTAGTGTAATCTATAAAAGTAAAATCTAAATGTTCAGGAGTCATTACAATTTGAGCATTGTCAAAAACTTTACTGCTAGATGCTTCTGCATTTATAGTTTTTACAATGTAACTTTCGTCAGCTACATCAGATGTCCCTGCGTTATGAACAAGAGTTCCACTAGAATAAATTCTTGGAGTGACACCTAAACTCGGAATAGTAATATTAGAAAACGTATTTTCTTTTCTGATGTAGTCGTCTTTTTTACCAAAAAAATGTGTTTTCTTTTGTTCACGATGATGATCCCATAACCATAAACGCAAAGGATTACATCTTCTTTTTCTATGCGAATAATTACTAGAAGCGCCAAAAACCTGATAAGGTTGTGCAGAAAAAGTAGAAGTTAATGTTGTTTGTGAAAGAAAATTTGCTATAGAAACTACGTCAATTTCATTTTCTGGGCATAATAAAAACGATCCCTTACCTCCATCTAACCACTGAGGAGGGGCAACGCTATATTTAGAAGTAAAAGCATTTATAGCTTCACTGTAAACAATTGTTTCTGAAAACAGTAAAGGGTCTCCAGATTTAGTTTGTTCTTCGTAGTGATTGTCTTCTGTATTTGCAAATACCATTCTTTTTTGATCTTTTAAACTACCAAATTTTGCGTTATCTGGTAAATCTGCCCAGTGAGAATTATGAAATGTTACTAATAACTCTTTATTTCTATAATCATACACTGATGATATTCCTAAAAATTTTAAAGGATTGTCAGAAAGAAAATTTCTACTTTGTTTGTAAATAGGACCAGCTCCAGTAGTTGTATCATACTTAGTTGTATAAAAATTTTCTGCAAGTTTTATATGACTGTCTAATAATCCTTGAGCATTACCATGTAAAGATTGAGAAGAACTATGTGTTGTAGTCTGGAGAGATGCATTTGTATTAAAAATATGAGGACCATTTCCTACTGTTAAAGGGCAGATTCTGTAAGACTTACTATTCCATTCTTTTATAATTTCATTTAAATAATTTCTTTGACCTAGCGCATCACCTAATGAAATAAGTTTTTCTGTATCGTATTTAAACAGTCTAGCAAAACTACTATCTACAAAATATAAAGATTTCTCACTTGTTGCTACACTAAACCTATGTCTTGTTCCATATTTAGTTGATATGTATTCGTGATGCTCTACAGTCTCTCCTGTTCCTGTGAATAATGATGTTCCCGAATCATCACTTAGCATAGATATAGGATTAACTAATAATTTAGCAAATGCAGTATCTTGGAGAACGTATATCTCATTTTTAAAATTTACTATTCTATTTATTTCTCCATATAAACCTTCCATATCATGAAATTGGTTAATAGGAAATTGTCTAAATGCATCTGTTTTTTGCCCTAAAATTTTTGTATTAGAGTAAGCAATTTCATAAGGTAAATCTAAACTATCGTCAATAGTTTTTTCATCTATCATTATACTTGACTTAATACTATTTTCTTGTGAATAAACACTATTATAAAGCCAATCATTACTATATGGAGCCTCATTGATATCTTTTCCAATAACAGTATCTCCTGAATTCAATGTTAATCCACTTCTCATGTCTGTATTTACAAAAGATTCTACTGGAAAAACTTGCCATCTAGAAGCAGAATTTTTCATATAAGGGCTTCCTGTTTTTTGATGAGAATATAAATTAACAAACGTGTCGCCGCCAAATACTTGAGAAACATGACCTTGTTTTCCACCATAGTTTAATTGATCTGTACGTGTTACTGGATGAAAATTACCACAAGGTATGTATCTTGTTTTTTCAATAGATCCTTTTGTAAATCCTCCATAAGGTATTACATTTCTTACTATAGAACATAAGTGTTTAAAAGGTACTAAGTCTTTGCTTTTATGATTAGTAAATTCATGACTAGTTTGACTACCGTGAGACTGGTTGCCTACTGTTTTATATTTAGAGTAATTAGTTAAAAAATTTGATCTATAAGGAAGGCTATTAGAGCCATTATAAGTAGTTACATTACCTGTACCATAAGTCATATTGTCTGTTTCTACAGCCATCCAACTACCATGTTCATATAATGCAGATAAGTTTACTGGGGCAAACCAAGAAGAATATCTGTAATGTGGTCTATGTTCAAAAAAAGAATCTTCTGGTTTCGGACCAGATTTTCTAACTTGAGATGCTCTATTGTCAACTTCAATAATAATACTTCTTAAGCCCATTTGAATAGTAGAAACTGTATCGTAATTATAGTCTCCAGGCTTTACTTCCGTGTGTTCAGTTCCAGCTTTTTGAATAAAAGGTAGTTTATTAGTTACAGATCCAAAAACAAAATACTCAGACTTTGTGTCTTTTTTATGTGCTTTTTTTACAAAACCTAAAGTATTATTTGAAAACCCACTAATAAGTCCTTCTTTTGCTCTTTTAGATACTTTAAAAAATCCATTAGGTATTATTTCTCCATCTGATATTTCTTTAGAAGATGCTATAGGAAGTTGCCATCCATAATTTGATACAGGTCTAGCTCCACCGTCACCCTCTTTTCTTATTCCTGCAAAATCTCCGCCATTTAACTCCATTCCTATTCCAAAATAAGGATCGTAACAATAATATTTTCCTACAAGAGCTTCGTATGAATCGCCTACTTTTTTACTTGCACAGAAAGTCATGCTATCAGATTTATTGTAAGATGTAGCAGCAGGTGCCCATTCTTCTATATTACCATTAGCATCAGCATCATTAGCTACATAACCTCCTCCTTGAACAAATGGAAGTGTTTGATCTCTGCAATTAGTAAAATAAGATTGAGGTTGAGTTGTTGTTGGGTAATTTTTATATCTAACTTCATCTGTTAACTTTAAAGTGCTATCTATTCTTAACATATCTCCTTCTCTGAAAGCGTAAGGTCTAATTCCAAAAGCACTATCTGGAGAGTCTAATGTAAAAATAGACCCACTAATATGCTTAGCAGTTCTAGAGTTAAAAACTTCATTGCCTGAAGTGTCCCATCCTGACATTTTATCATAACTTCCAAAATAAGCAGAGTGTCTTTTATGTAGTCCATATGTTCCTGGGCCATGCGCACTAGATATATTTACTCCTTGGTATCTTGCTAATAATAATCCTCCTTGTGCACCTTTTTTCATGTCTTCTCTTTCTGGCCAATAAAAAACATGTGGTTCTGTATTTCCACCTATAGTTGCTTTTCCATCAGTAACTTTATCATCGTAGAAAGCTATATGTGAATTTTCAGCAAGACCTAAATATCCATTTAAATAAACATTATATTCTGGCTGCTCTGGTAATGTTGGATCCGCTGCTGGTGTACTGCCTCCTGGATTTTGATCTATATATGCATTAACAAAAACAGGATCGTCACCAAAACCTTTGTTATCTTCTTGGCAAAACAAAGAATCATCGTAACCATATTTTTGACCTTCTTCAGCATTTCCATACTGAGCAGTTTGATTTAGTAAACCCTGCTGTATTATTCTCCTGTCTTCTTCATTTCTTACTGCTCTAACTACTCTAAATCCAGATATTCTTTGGCAAACATCTTTAGGGATTATAAACTCAAATGCTACATATAAATCAAATAAATGGTGAATATCGTCATGATCTTTTGAGTCATTAGGAATGCCATTATTTTTACTCCATAAAGGTGTTGCCTTAATTGTTGATTTTCCAAAAGGACCATATGAATAGTCGGATCCTGTTAATGGCAGCCAGTCTGCATTAATTTGTTGTCCTAAGTAATCAACATAAGCTCTAAAATTACGTGCACCATAAGTATTTTTTCTATCAGTAAACCATTCAATATCTATATTAGGAATAGCGTGACCATAAATATAAGATAACCTATGATCTCTAACAAATTCATGAGATTTTATATCTTTATTTTCTACTAAACCCTCACTGCTCCCAATAGTTCGTCTATACGGACTATATACTCCTGGCGAACTTCCAGCTGTTATCCCTTGCTTAATATCAATCATTCTTAAAAGATCATGCTGGTGAGGAGTTTCTATATCTCCAATCCACAAAACATTTCCTGGAGAACCATTTAAATCATAGGTCTGTACTCCAAATCTGTAAACCTCTGCTCTTTGATATCCTCTTTTATCTCCTGCTAAATGAGGGTCTTGAGATCCCCCTAAAGACATAGAAGTTTTAAATTTATTATTTCCTATAGGAACTGCTGACGGGTTAAACCCTGTTCCATTAACATTTTCAAATTCAGTTGGAGAAGATTCACCTGTACTAGTTGCAGATATAAAAGGAGAGCTTTTTGCATTTTGTGATATATCGCCTGTTTTTTCTTCTATTCCAAAAGAAATACGACATCCACCTAGACTGTTAGAAGAATAATCAAAACTTTCAGCTCCTAATGTCATTCTATCAGAAAGATATCTATATGATAAAAATTGAGGAAATTTATTAGAATTACCAAACCCATGTGCTAATTTTTCACTTCTTTGACTTGCCAATGCTGTTGTCCACATTGGATTATTTAAAGTCCCATCATAATTAAGATGGTCATTGATACTAGCAGTAGAATCATACATTGTCCCTGGGGCTCCTAAAAGCTGCCCATATCCGCAGTAATGTCCATTATAGTCTTGAACTGAATAATCAATTGCATTATTATTAATTGATCCAAGACCATTATAATGCTTTACTAAAGGATCGTTAGTTGTAAGCATAGCATCTAACTGTCCATCAACACCGCTTTTCCCAGGAATAATTCTCCATCTCATTACTTTAACATTCCACTCTTGTTCAGATATCCAATTTCTTTTTTGTCTTAAATTAGCAGCAAACAAAATATTATCTTTGATTGCAATATCTTTACATATATCCCAAGTATTTGATTCTATCAAAACTTCCTCTAAACCATTAGGCACTTCATTATTCCATACCGTGTGTTGAAATGTAGCTAGTCCTCCAACAATTTGATTTCTAGAAACTACAGCTACTCTTGGAGCTTGGTTTTGATCATCATATAATAATGAATATAATTCTATATATTCAAAATTATTATCTAAATCATAAACATCAATTTGAAATCCTTGAGTACCTAAATTTCCTTTTGGACCACCTCCGTATGATGTTGTATTACTAAAAGATTGGTCTGATACATGATATAAATTACTTAAAGGAGAAAATGTTGATTCTCCCCCATTTTCTGATATATATTTATAACAATATTGATATACTCCTACAGGTAAAGATCCAAATAAAGTTGCACTTAAAACAGGCTGCGACGGTTTCATTAGTGGAGTTATGTCTAAAGCATTTACTTCTAAAAAGTTTAACTTCTCTTGTTTTAAATTTAATGTTCTTAATGGGTTTTTGTTATCTGTCCAATAAATTCTAGAAATTTGTTCATTTTCAATAATATGCTCTAGTCTAACAGGATTATCTATGTGCATTCCTAAGTCTGGATATTGATCCCCCGAAGTAGTATAACAGACTCTTAAATCTGTTACTTTTCTACATCTAAATTCATGATCAAAATCTAACAGCAAAAATATAGTTCTATCTATCTGAGTATTTCTATTAGTGTAAGTTGCTCCTGTTGCTAAGCTAGATATAGGATCAGAAGTAGTGCCACCCATTCTATCCCATTCAAACCTTCCAACAATCATTAATAACAATTGATTTGCATAAGAAACATGACCAACAATAGAACATCTATTAGATAGCTCTAAGTTAGTTTCTATTGTTAAAGAAGGTCCTCTATCAAAAAATGTTGGATAAGTTTTTCCTAATTGAAACTGATCGTCTGGTGTGTGTATGTAGGTGTTTGCTAAATCTATAAACAAGCTATTACCTTCTATATTTTCTACAGTAAACGTATCGCCTTCTGAGTTCGTTAATCTAATATTTTGTGCATCTGAATAACTTCCTTTTATTTGAAAGTGAGGATCAAGATCACTAATCATTCCATGAGTAAAGCTTTCTGCTTTTGATAGTCCTGCGTCTTGTGAGACGCTACTTTGTTGTTTTTGTTTTTTTGCCATTTTAGAAATCTATTAAGCTGCTTCTATCATTTGTAATAGGAACTAATGTATTCCACATATTACCTATTTGTTTCAATTCTTCTGACGTAGGCATGCTATCGTCTCCTCTAGCTTTTCCGCATAAAAAATACCATCTTTTTTCTAATTCTTTTGTAATATACTGAGGAAGATTTCCATTATAAAATTCTATTAATTTCATTTGCCACATTATATATTGAGCAACAGCTGTTTCGTGTCCTTCTTTAATCATAGGCCAACCTCTTAAATCTGTTGGATATTTTAAATAAACAATAGTAATTTCATCAAGATCATCGTGTTGTATGTTTAATCTATTACCATCTATATAGTATCTAAATGATTTTTGCTCTGAATCATCAGTTAGTTTTCCAACTCTTTCTCTATGTACTGCTGAAGTTTTTTTAATAGAAGCATGCTGATATGTTGAATCGTCAGTACCAACTCTAACTCCTAAAACTTTAATGTTATCTTCTGGTAAAGTAATCTGCTGATTTCTATAGACACCCTTACCCCCTGTTAGTGTTAATCCACTAACTTTAGCGTTAGATGTATCTGAAGATAAAGTATACTGATTGCCTTTTGGACCTATTTCTTTTGATGTTATAGTTAAGACCCCAGTAGTTGTATTCATACTATAATCTGAAACATTTAAAGCTTCTGGATAAGTAAAAACAGCTGCGTTAACGTACACTGGCCCTGCTCCAGTAGCACCTAAAGAAGCGTCTCCTGTTAAGCTTTGAATCAAACCAAATTCAGCTGTTGCACTATCTAGTGTATCGGCTAAGGTTGTTCCTATTTGAATTTCATTAGAAGACTTAGCTGAGCCTAAATCTAATCTATTTCTAAAGAATATCTTTACTCCATTTAAAACTATAGAATCTCCAGAAACAGGATTAGCTGCAAATGTTATTGTTCCCGTGGCTTTTGCCCCAGAAGCATCATATGTCGCTTCTTTTTGTACAAATGTATCTCTACTACCAATAAGCTTTTCCGCTTCATAAGACCATTCTATAAAGTTATTTGTAAATCTAGAAAAATCTTTTATTCCTAAATTTCTAGCTACAGTTGTAAAAACTCTATCTATATTTATATGCATAATTTATTATTTTATACAGAAGCAATAAATACTTCTAATTGATGGTCTGCGACACCTTTAACTTTTAATGCTGTTGCGTTATCAAGAGTTGCGCCGTCAGTACTCCCTTCACATTTAACGCCTGTATACATAATACTACTATTTGCTGCAACAGATGTGTAAGCGGCATCAGAATTTTCATCATCTAAACCAACTTGTAATGCAGATGTGCCATCTAAATTAGTCACTCTAATATATCTTACATCAGCTCTTACGTAAACACCATCCGCAGTTGTAGTGCCAAAAGAAATTAGTTTATTTAAATTTGAATTTGGTAATTTAAAAATTCTTTTAGATGTATTTAAAATACCAGAAAAAGAATGCGTGTAAGTTTGAGAAAAATCTAAACTGTCTGTAGTTCCATTGTCGTGCCCTACGGCTAACGCTTCTGTTATTGTTAGTGTTAATATTCCAGCATTTAAATCAGTATCTGCCATTTTTTTTAGTTTTTATTTATTAATTTTTTTGAATACCCTAACGGCATCACTTTACAATTCCTATATTTTGTTGGCCTCACCCAAACTAGTTTTTTATAAAAATCATCTAAAATAGGAACCTTATAAAATATTGTTTTACCTTCTTCTTTAGTAGCCTTATTGTCTACTCTTATATGGAATGCTCTTGTATGAGGCTTTTCATCTAAATATACATAACCCATTTGATTTGGCAAGTAAACTATATGATTTCTTTCTACAACATCTCTTATAAGTATTTCAAAAAATCTTTTTATAATACTGTAATATAAAGTATAATCAATTTTTTTATAAAGCACTAGTTTCACGTGTTTATAAATATCTTTTATTAGTTTATATTTATCTTTGTACTTGTGCCCCACTTCTTTGTTTTAATTTTAAATTATCATCTGCACCATCTGATATAACATCTGGAGTTGTTTTTAATTCAAGTTGCATTTCAAATTGCACTACTCTTTGCACTAAATCACTTACATATTCCATTGGAATTGGATAAGGAGTTACCGCATCATCCCATTCTTTTTTTATAGAATGATATAAAGGCCACATCATTTCAATTTCTGTTGGATTTTCTAATATCATTTTGCCATATCCTCTGTACTTCCAAAATAATTTCTTGAATCCAGGAGTATTAAGGTTTCCGTGATAGTTAGGAGATACTTGTAGACCAGTAAAAACAATATAATTTTCACTTCCATGAGTTTGTCTATTATGAGAAGCAGTATATTGCATATAACGAGGATTATTATTATCTGTAAATTTGTTAAAATCAGAAAAAAGTCCAGCTGCTGGTTCCGCACGATAAAGTGCTATACCTTTATGTCCGTATCCTCCTGCTGATTCGTCAACTTCTGTTGCAATATCATCAGGAGAAAAAGTATATCTAGTTAGTTCTATCGTTTTCGTTCCTTGGTCATTTTTTAACTGCAATGGTCTTGGTGTCCAAAAACTATGAGATCCAAGATTTCTGAAGTCTCCTCTCACTTGAGAAGATGATATTTCGTAACCATATTGATTTCTAGTATTTTTATCTTGATTTTTTTGACTAGAACTGCCTGGAGCAGATTGAGACAGACTAGAATTAGCTAACCACTCACCTGAAAGTATTAAATCTCCATTAATATTAGAATATACAGGCATATTTTCTAGGTATGTTGTATTACGAACAGGTGCCGCTATAGACGAATCTAGTAAATAAGAATCTAAACTTTCATAATATCTATTTATGCTACTTGAAGTTGAATTTCTAGCAGTAAAAGACATTTGCTGATACAAAGATTCATTGTTAGTGATCCCCTTATCAATATTATCAGCAATAAGTTTTGCTCTATGGTAGTGTATCCAGTGTTTTATTTGTTTTAAAGATATAGTGTTTTCTGTAGAATTCCTACCTCCATATGCTAGATTTCTAATATTATAAGCTATTTCATTTAATGTAATCATTAGGCACAGTTTAAGGTGTTTACAAAATTAGTTAATTTTTCTTTATAAAACAAAAATAGGCCTTGACTATTTTTAGTCTTAACCTATTTTTGCAGCAGGGAGCAAAAGAACTCTCTTTAAATATCATTTATTACGATGGAGGTGTCATTAACCCTACATCTACTTGTATCATTTTATCTACTGCTATATCAATAATTTGTTTTTGATTAAAATCATTAAAAGTATAAGCATTAGGTGTTGTTGTAGTTCCAATTGTTGCTGAACTAAATGCCATAGCTACAGGAGGAGTGTTTATTACTTGCATAGCTACACTGCTTATTTCTTTTGAATTACTTATAACTATTTTATTTTCTATATACGCCCAAGAAATTGTTTCTTTGTCAAGTTTATTAAAAGGATCGTCACTGACGGAATCTTCATAATAGTCTCTAACTGATTTGTTTTTTACAGACATTCTTTTGTTAAATACTACATCTGATGAAGTTACACCTGAGTATAAAATTCCAGAACTATCCATAAGCTCTTCTTTATTATAAGTGCTTACAGATAACGCAAGTACATAAAGATGATTTTTTGGAAATATGTATTGGGCTCCATACTTCCAATAACCTTTAAAATCATTAGGCTCTGAATTTGGTTTAATAACACCTGTAGCCACGTCTATTTGTCCCCGTTCTTGGTATTTCATACTTAGTGCAGGAGCCCCATATGAAACATAATCACCTGACACAATTTCACTAGCTGTTAAATTCCAAGAAATATAATCTATTAAAGTAGCCATAGCTCTTCTAGAATCTTCATCAGTTGTCATTTTTTGATAATGAAAAGTAATAAATTCAGATATTGCTATGTCTAAAAATTTATCTTTTTCTTCATTTGTAAAATATGGTTGATCAGCTTTGTCTATAAGCAAATCCATTAATTCATAAGCTTCAGATAAAATCATGTACTATTATATTTTTTTACTATTAAACTATTCTATTTTTTAATTTAGCCTCCCAATTCTTTAAGGGCTGCAGATGAAATAGAAGTGGGTTTAACATCTACTTCTGTTGCAACAACTTCTTTAACTTTAGGAGTTTCTTCTACAGCAACCTTACCTGTTCTTATTTGTCTTCTAAGTAAAGCGTAAAGATCTGCATTTTCTTTTAGCCAAACAATTGCTTGTTCATCAGCTAATCCAATATTAACAGACCCATGTTTCCAAACTCCATTAACTTTAGTTAATACATTTTTGCTTAATGCTTTCTTTAAAAATATTCTATACTCTTGATCTATATCATTTGTAAGTGATAAAAATTTATCTGGAGTACTATTAGCAAATTGAATAATCTTAGCTTTTAACATAGTGTCTTCTATGTCAGAATCCATACCCATTAATATAGCTAAATCTTTCATAGCATTCATTGTTAGCTCTGTAGCTTTAGTAATTGCTTCTGCGCTCTTCAAAGCACCTTCAGCATTCTTTTCTTCATTAGCTTTTAAATCTTCAATGTTAAATTTTCCTCTTAGTAATGGATGATCTTTTAAAAATTCATATACTCTCTTATCTTGTTTTTGATTAATATCTAATGATAATACTGCTTGAAACATTTCATAGCCTTGTGTCATTTGATCATTAACGTCTATTAGATATACATTTTTACCTCGTGAATCTTTATAATTACCAAACTTACAGTAATTAAATTTTTTAGGCTGTCTTGATTTAATTAAAATTACGTGTCTTTTCATTTTTGTTTTTTTTAGTTAATACTCCCTGTTATTTATTTAGGTATTTTTTTACCTTTTTTATCTTTTACTATTTTGCCGTTTTCTATCCAAGTTTTATTAGCAGACTCTGTCTTCCATTTAAACCCAGACTTACCACCTATTGAAAAAACTTGTGGACTTGATTCCCTTATCAAATCTTGTTCTTTTATCTCTACTACTTTCCCGTCTCTTACTACTAATACTGTTTTCATTCTACAAAGATAAGAATTTTGGGGGAACCGAAGCTCCCCCGAAACTCAAATTTACATTACAAACTACTATCCACTATGTGCAGCTCCATTATCAGCCACAGCACCATGTTGTACGTAATAAGCAGCGCCATCAGCAACAACTTCTATCCAATCACCTAAAACTGCATTAGAAGCTACAAACGTAACTTTATCAGATGCAGCAGCAATTGCGGTGTTAGTGTCACCCATTTCTATACCTACCATAACATCTGCAGTTCCACCAATAACGTCTACGTCATTAGCGCCTACAGTTCCTACGATAAATTTAGCATTCCATCCTGACATTGTTGCTGCAGGAATTGTGATGTCATAAGCACCAGCTTGTGAAACGATAAAAACTTTACCACTATCTTCAGCTGTAAGCTCAACACTAGCAGCTATTGGTTCTACAATTTTTGCAGAACGTAATTTTGGTACGTGTATAGCTTCTTCACCAGCCGTTAAAGCTGTTCCAGAAACATCAGTACCCGTTAAGAATCCAGCTATTGCTGTTCTCAACTTGTTAAAACTAAATTTTTGTGCCATTTTTTTATTAAGTTTTGTGATATTGGGGGGTTTTAATTTTTACCCCCCTCTATCAAGTTATTATTTGAGGTATTCATGCGCATAGGCTTTCTATTCACAAATACCAGTTAATTGATTATTATGCGCTAATTGCAACAGCAGTACATGCACTAACATTTGGCATGAAAATACTATTGACATCATCAGCTACAATATAAACGCCATTTGTAGTTGTTAAAACTCTACCAAGTTCTTTTAAAACTTCATCGCCTTTACCAGCATCACAAGTAATGGTTGCAGAACCAATTCCGTTATCATCGCCAGAAAAAGATATAACTACGGCAGTATCGCCTGTTACACTACAAAATCTAACTTGATTACCAGGTATCATAATTTTTTCATCAGCGTCTTTTATTAAAACTAAACAATTTCTCATTTTTTCTAATTTTTTTAAGGTTAATAATTAAGATGCACTTAAGATACCACAAGACAATGGGTTTCTAACAATGATTCCAGTTTCTGAAAGCACGTGGCATTCAAATTTGTCATCAGCGTTAGCAGCCAACATTGCTTTTTGGTCATAAGGGTTCACCATTCCAGCTACATACTTCTTGATCATACTTCTGTTAACTCCTTCAGCTCCTTTAGTAACTAACTCAACGTTAGAAACACCAGAAGTTTTTCCGAAGTCCATAAATACCATCTTAGCAGATTCTTTTAATCTGTTGTCACCAAATGCATTGGTTCCACCAGCAGAAGAATGTAAATTAGGGTCATCAAATACAGGGCAGTGAGCAACAGTAATTTTGTTACCTAATGCACTATAAGAAGCAAAGTTTGCTCCAAGATGAACGTCTCCATTCACACCTTTCATTGAACCACCTGTCATTGCACCAGATGGAGCAACAATAAGATCTTTCATAGCTCTGTGGAATGCTAATCTACCTTCAGTACCAGTAAATACAACCCACTCATTACCTTCAGCAGCAGTTGCGTTTAATGAAATCTTAGCAATAAACTCAGTAATAATATCTTCAGTTAAAGATCCCATTGAATAAGAAGCTTGGTTAGAAGAATCAATTTGAGATAATAAACCATCTCCAGTTACAATTGAAGAAGCTTGAGAACCCGAAGTGCCTAAAGCGTTTGCGTTTACAGAATAAGCGCCTGGTCTTTGAATTGTAGAATCTGTTATAGTAGATCTACCGTACCATCTTTGAAGCTCTTGTTGATACATGAATTCATCCATCATCATTTGCTCTTTTGTAAAGTACCAAAGTTTAGAACCATTATTTTCAATCCAAGTCACATCAGTAAGGTCTTTACCAGTAACTGAACATTTCTTACGCATTGTAGTTAACCAATTTGTATGAGTTGATGGATATACATAGTTTTCACCTACATCAGCACCGTCAGACCCATTAGGGAATGCAGAACCAATAGAAGCTACGATAGCATCAGCTAAAATATCAGAATCAAGTAAGTCTCCAGATGTTCCTGAACCACCACCGTCAATCATTTGTACTTTAAGTACGTAATCAGTTGCAGCAGCAGAAGATCCTGAAAGACCTATACCACCATTAAGATATGGATCTTCCAATAATAGAGCAGTTGCTCCAGATTGAAATCTTACCATATCAAATTTATTTAGAAAGTTTCCAGGTGCAGTAGAATCAGAAGCATTAGCTACTAAGTAAACTATTGTACCATCAGCAGCACCAGCTGCTGTAGTAGATAAAGTTCCTGTAGAAGCAGATTGATTACCAGCTCTTAATTTTGTAGGTGCATTATACCTACCCATCACTTTCCATTCAAAAGAGTTGTCACCTAAGACTTTCTCTTGTGCAAAACGACCTGTTCTTTCTAAAAGATAAGTCGCAGCATAACGAGGATATTGTTGAATAAGAGTTCTAGCAATCTCTGGGTATTGCATTAGAGCCGTATTCAAACTATTCTCGGCAGTTGTTCCAGAACCATAAGTTCCAGTATATAATTTTGCCATTTTTTTTTAAATTTATTAATTAAACATTATTTTTATTTGCTCAATTAACTTTCAACTATTAGTAGACTTTGTCTTACTTTGTAAAGCTTACTCGCTCATGAACGCTTTAGGATCAAACGAACCTGACTTCACTTTGAAGTTAGACTTGCCTTTTCCTGAGTTAAGGTTTGGTGAGACTATACTATCCATAATAGCGGCTTTGCCGTCTTCCAACCCTTGAGAACGAAGAATCTTTTCAATTTGCTTACGATAGAGCATAAACATAGCAACATCAGCAACATTGGCATGATCTTTATATATTTCTTTCATCATATCGCCTGTAGCATATCTATAGACTTCTTCTTTCTGTTTTTTTGTTACTTTCCCTCCCATGAACTCATTCATGTTTTTGATTTGATTTTTTAATTCTTTTTTTGCGTTTTCTGTTTCTTGCTTTCTTTGATTTGCTGTTTCTTGAGCTTGATGTTTAGATTGTGCTGTTTGTTGATCAATAGCATTATTAATAACTCTTCTAATGCTTTTAGCCTTCATCTTCATCATGCCAGAATCTTCTAATTTATCTAAAGACTCTTCTATTTCTGAATCTTCAATACCATCAGCTTTTAATTCTTCAGCAACTAGATCTCTATCTGAAAAATTTAAATAAGATCTAAGTTCTGTTGTTTGATCATTAACTGGCGCTTCTTTCTGCTCTGCTTTTTGCTGCAATGCATTTAATGCTTGTACAAATTGATCTTTAGATTCTATTTTAATTCCTAGCTCTTCACCAACTTTAGCCCAATTTAGAGATTCTTGAGCAGTAGGAGTTTCTTCTGTTTCTATTGTTTTATCATCTCCATCCCAGTCATATTTATCTTCTTCTTTTACTTCTTCTTCTTCTTTTTTAGAATCCCAAGCCCAACTATCTTCATCTAACTCTTCAGTGTTGTCCTCTTTTGATTCTACTGTTTCATCTAGACCTTCTTCTTTCTTTTTTTCACTTGCACCATAAGTTTCATCTCCAGCAAACGCTAATGGATTAAACTCTGGTTTAGTTTCTGTAGTTTCTGCTGATTCAACAACATCATCTACTAATTTTGATTCTTCTGCCATTTTTATTTTATTTTAATTAATACTCCCAATTTGCAAATATACAAAATATTTATTATATTTTCTGAGCAGCTTTTTTCAAACTATCAGAAGAAGTTGTAGAAGTAGAAGTTCTAGATCTTTGATCATCTTCTTTTTTATCTTCCCTTTCTATTTCTTGTTGTCTATTTTTTCTGTCTATATAATAATCAGCGGCTTTTTTATCCATATCATTTCTTTCTTTAGTGTCATGAATATCTCTGTCAACATCGGCTTGTATTTTAGCAACCTCAAGTCTAGATTCTGCACTAACTTGAGCTACTTGTATCTTAGCCTCATTATCCATTTGTTTAAGTTGTGTTTCAGCTTCAAATTGCGCTTGCTGTGCTTGAGCAGCAGCCTCTTGTTGTTGCATAGCTACTTGCTGATCTTGTTGTTGTTGTTTTTTCATTTCAGTCATAGCTTGCTCTAAAACTTTTTCAGCTTCTGTCATAGTATCAGACTTAAGAACTTTAATAACTCCTAATAAATCTATAGTTCCTGACTGCAAGGCAGCTTGAGATAATTGTTGTACAACTTGCTTCATAGAATCATCTTTACCACTATCACCTACATATACCCCATAGTCTTGTAAAGCAATATCTGGCATTACATTTAAAAATTTATATGCTCCATCACCTAGTATCATTCCAGCTTTCTTTCCTCCTGCCCATGCTACTTTCATTAAATTACATAGACGTTGCATTACTCTTTGTTTGCATTCTCCATGAGAGTAGAACCAACTTTCTGTAATGGTTGCAGATTGAACTACGCTTCTTTGTACATTACCTACATATTCATATTGTCCTACAGCTCCCTCTCTTTGTCTACTCACTCCTGAAATCTGCCCTGCCATTTCTTCTAGCATAACTTTAAGATTAATTAATTGCTGAACAGATTGTGATAATGTAAAGTCAATTTGCTGAAACTGATTAAAACTACTCATTTGATTACCTTCATCTTTAGAGTTAATAGGTATAATACCGTCTGTTTTTAAGTGATATAGCACTTGCTGTATATCCATACCTACATTAGTAGGTAATTGAGATACATCATATACTACTGCTTTTCCACCTGAACGGGCCATAGCAAGTTCTATCTGGTAAACAACAATATTATAAAGCATTTGTATGTTATCAAGAAGATCCACAAGAGAACTACTCTTTCCAGTTGTATTTCCTTTAATGCACCCTACATAAGATAATGGTGTTTTACCTGGATCGTCTATGCTTCTCACTTGATTGTCTCTTCTTCTTGCATTAACTAGTATTTTTCCGCCAATCAATGTAGCCTCCCAAACATCATCTACCCATTTAGTTTCTATCTTATCTCCTTTTCTTTTTTTGTATGTATCTTTTACCATTTTTCTAAATGGTCTAGAAGGGTCATATTTATTGTCAGATAATTTAAATTTGATAGCACGTAAAGATTTCCATTCGCAACTAACTACTCTGACTCTGGCTTCTCTACCATGAGCTACATCCACCCACTCAAAACTACTATTATAGCTTCCTAGATCTCCACCTAAATACAAGTTTCTCATTTTATCTAAATCTAATAAATCCTGAGTGTTTAAATCATTTTTATACTCATCATTTACTTCGTTAATAGATAACCATCTCTCTTCACCCACCCAAGATGAATCGTCTAAATAGTCAGAGTGAAAAGAGTCATCAAATACTATGTTTCTTGGATCAACTCTTCTAGCATAAGGATCTCCGTTTTGTATATTTACTTTATAGAATTCTTTACCTGTTATAAGTAAGTCTCTAAACCCTTCTTTAAAAACATCTTTAATATTATATCTATTAGTAACATATTCTAAGCCATCTTGCGCTACTTCTTCTACCATTTCACGATAGTTATACTTCATGTAAGTTTCAATATCTTCAGGTATAGGCATTTGAGAATCTCCCTCTCCTAATATATCAAAGCTCATTTTCTCTTTCATTTCACCATGAAAATCATCTAAAAGATGTCTCATCATTAAACTAACCTTGTGATCATTTTTTCTAATAACAGCAGATTTGTTAACAGTACTAACTTTCATGTCAATAGGTCTTCTTAATTCTTCACCTATTAATAAATCAATTTTTGGTGATATAATTGGATAATTTACAAGTCTTGCTGGATAAGTTAAACCATACTGTTCGGTAATATATGTATAATCACCCTGTACTAGTACACCGTTATAAATCTGATAGTTTCTAATGTCTTTAATTCTTGAAGAATGATGAGTGCCTCCTTCAGCTCCCATATATCCTGTTATTGAATTTAAAACTTGTCTGCACCAGTCTTTAGTTTTTTCTTTTTCCGCAATCACCATTGAAGGCATTGATTTGTATCTATTCTCCATAACGTTAATTTATTTGTAGAGGGACACCATTGTATCCCATCTTGTAATATTTAAAACCTATATCTTTTACTTCTTCTTCCCTTGCACTAGCTTGCATTCTGTAATTATCTATATTATGAATAAGACAAAGACCAAATGCCATAGCACGGTCTGTATTTTGTAATCCATAATTAGCAAGTTCGTCTATTAAATCTAAAAACCATATATCTTGAGCTCCTTCTCTTAAGTAATCATCTATTAAATCTTCCATTAAAGATTTTACTTGTTTATTCATATGCACACCATATCTGTTTCTCGTTTTTGTCCCAGGGTTGTGTGCCGACTCTGGTTTTTCTTTTAAATACTTTAGTGCATTCATACGTTTAAAGTAATCTAAAATACCTATTTTTGTATATTCAACTAACATCTTTGCATTGTAATATACTGCAAGTTTTAAACAGCCATCCCAAAAATCTTCTTTCTTTTTAGGTCTATCTGTATATTCCGCAATAACATAATCACTTGACATGTCAGTATTTGCAAATCTACGATAAATTATTGCACTACCCAAAGAATCTGATGCTCCAGCTTGATCTTGGTCATAAGAGTCAATACCTCCTATATCTAAATTTTTATAATCTAGATCAGGATGTGTTAGTATTTTGTATGGTCCTGTAGGATGAGGTCGCCACTTTATAGATGGTTCTCCATCTCCTAACTCCCAGTCTAAATAACCTTTTTGTATTTGACTTCTATTATCCTTGCTAGACAATATTCTTGATCTTTGTGCGTTTAATAGAGCAATATCAAATCTTGCTGAGTGCGTATTTAAGAAAGCTTCTTCTACAGTAAGTGGATAATTTTGTATGTGAAGGTTATAAGCTTCATTGTCTCCTGACTTTTGTATGTCTTCTCTATCATTAATAAGTTTTTCTCTTGCTCCTTTTTCATCTTCCTTTCCGTTATCTATATCAAAAAACCCGTAATAAGCTTTTGATGCTGGAATAAACATAGGTATAAGATTATACGCATCATGACTGTAATACATATCCATAAAATCTTTAGAAGCTTTAGATATATCTCCCCCTGTACCTCCAACGATAGGCACACCAAACTGTATATCTCCATCCATAAAACAAGCTTTAGATGACATATATGCATTCTTAAGTTTTTTAAACTCTCCTGCTTCTTCAAATATCATAAGAGAAACTCTTTCACCTTTAAATACTTCTGGGTTATCCATTGTTCTACAAATAATATTTGATTGGTATCCCCCTATTTCCCACTTACCATCTTTATTTTTTTGTTTATACCCAGACCTCATTATGCCATCAGTGTCTTTTAATACTGAATGTTTAAAGTTTGGATGTATACCATTAAGACCTTTTCTAGTTTTATCAAAGAACGCATCTGCTGTCACCTGCAAGCCTGCGGCTACACCTACATCATTAAAAGGATAAAAAGTATACTCGTGAGCTACTGCCCCAGAGTTCATATAAGAAAACCCTTTATCTCTGGCTTTTATAACAATCATACCTTTCCCCTCCTCTTTGCATAATTCTATAGTATCAAAATACTCATGATCCATATTTCTATACCAAGGATGTATTAAGGTTTTACGATTACCTGTAGTACCATCGTTACCTAGTATTTTATAGTAGTTTAAATAAAAATAATACTTACCAGATATCTTTTTCATACCTTTAGGCTTAAACCCATTTATACACCGATCTGTTTCTTTAGCCCAGTATTCTTGATAAGCTACAGAATCTGGGTTTAAATCAGGATGGCCCAATTTAGGTACAGGACGGTATCTTTGTGGGTCAAACTTAATTTTACCCATACTTTAATTTTTTAGTTTTGCCTAATCCAAACATACCGTATTCTTTTTCTCTTCTTTCTAACTTAGCATGATATTTGTCTCTTAAATCTACGCCGTGTAGTTTTAAAGATAAATTATTATACTTTTCGGCCTTAATTAAATCAGCTCTCTTATAATATTTTTTATAAGAATTAAACAAATACTGTAATTCGTATTTCTTTTTTTCAGCCATTAATCATGTTGAGGTCTAAAAGACCCACCTTTACCATAGGCAGTCTTCATCCCTTTATTAGCTTTTTTCTTAGCCCCAACTATTCTGTCGGCAGCTGTTGCTTTTGGGTTGTTGTCATATCCAGCTTTTACACTTAACATTCCAAACTGACCTCCTTTGTTATATTTTTTTTTCATTTTCATACCATAATTTGCTTGTGCTGTTTTAGCAGCGTTATTAAAATCACTATCAGAAGGTGCGCCTGCATCTCCTTTTTTTCTCATTGTTTTTCCACTTTTTCTTTTTGCGTGGATATTTGCATATAAACCTTTTTTCATAATTACATTTCTTTAATTTCTTTTCTTCTTTCTAAAAATGATAGCCCTTTATCTCCAGCTATCTTTTGCCTTTCTCCTCTTCTATCTATAGCATCTAAAAGAGACTGTCTTGTTTTTAATATCTTTTCTACTCCTATCATTAGCTTTTGCAACATCTCTGCATTCTCTTCATCAAGATGCATACCATCTATTAAAGCAGTGAACTGATTAATCTTTTTATTAAAAGCTATAAGCTGTTCGTCTAATGGGTCAAATTGCAATTCATTATATTTGTCGCTAGCAGTTTTTAATGCGGGATCTTTTGTCCCAATCCAATTATACGTATCATACAAATCTTTAGATACAGCTTTTACTCTTTCATTTTCACTATAATGTCTGTATGGGCTTTCGTAGTCGTAGACTAAAGCAACCCATTTGAGGGCCGTAGGCCCGAACTTTTCTTTTTTAATGAGTGTAAGAAATTCTGGCACTCCAGTAACTCCGTCATCATCTTTAAATATGTCTCCTTTTCTGTTTAGGTTTAATAAATACATTATTTTTTATATTTAAGTTTTATCTTAAACACGTATCTTAGCTGATCAATACCATCAGTGCTAAAATTATTTATTATAGTTTCTATATAATAGTTTGGATTTTTTTCTACAACCCAATTACTTTTTATAATTTTAAATCCATGTTTTTTTGCTCTTGCTTTAATTATAGGTTCTTGTTCTATAAGCCCTCCTAAATCATCAAATATTTTTTCAAGATAATAAAAATCATCTTTATGATATATCCTTCCTAAGTCTTCGTCTAATTTTTTCATTCTTGTAATGTTGTTGCGGCAACAGGTGCCATTCCCCAAGCATAAGGTAATGTCTTTTTTATCTGAGCATACCATTTTTCACTTCCCCACGGGGCTCCTTTCATATTTTCTAATAACTGCCTTACATCAGAAGGAAATTTTTCAACTTTTGTATTCCATGTAGTTCTTGCAATAATATTATCAGTTAATCCTTTTGCTGTACCGTCCCAACCATTTTTCTTTAAAATTTCTCCATATCGTACCATTCTAACTTGTTGTTCTGCGGGGTCATTAAGATATTTAGCAAATTTTTTATCTCCTGGAACCTCCATTTTAACAGCAGGATAATTGTCATAGAGTTTTGCATAATCATCTTCCCAAGCTTGCCATTTTGGATTTGTATCAAAATCTAAATCTTTTGTATAGGTCTGCGCCTCAGTATCTGTTAATCTTTTACCAGATTTTTTATCTTTCCATAAAACATTAGTATGTGGATTAGCATTTTGTGCAGTTCTATTTACAGGACTTAAAAGATGATTCACCTCATGATCAATAGTTCCAAGTATCTCTTCATAAGACATATCTTTATTTATTTTTACACCTTCTGAACCATAAGTACCTTTTATATTTTTACCTAAATCTCCTTCTTTGTACATTCCCATAGTTGTGTTGTCTAATTCTCTTAAATATGTATCAATATGAGCTTTAATCTGATTAGGGCTTTCGCCTGTATTTGCTGCTCTTTTAGTTATATATTCATCACTTAATAAATATGTTTTTCTTTTTAATACTACATTTTTTATTTCTCTAGCTTTATACGTATTAATATTAGCAGTGGATGTAGGTACAGGAGGTTTGTCTACTAGTTTTAGATCAGTCACCTTTATATTAGGGTCTAAGGTTTTAGTTTTTGGTACACCGCCTTTAGTTATCCCTGGTATTAAACCTTTAATGCCTTTATACCCCTTCATAAGAGGACCTAAAATAGCATCATCTATAAGTCCTGGAATTCTTAATCCTTTTGCTGTTAAATTAATTCCTTCTAAAACAGGGATGGGAGTGGCGGCACCTAACCAGTGTTGAGCATAATCTTGAGATGCTTGTTTCTGCTCTGGACTAACATACATTTGATTAGATGCTCCTGAAATCCATTGGTTATAAGGATTGTTTCCCATTAAAGGATTATAAATTGTTCCACTTGTGCTACCAAACTGATCAGCCCATGGCACTTCTGGAGCAATCGGTATATTAAATTGTGGTTGCTGTACATAAGTGGCATCTGATTCAGCTGTAGGTAAATGAACACCTCCATGATCGTATTCTTCAACTAAAGATGAATCTTGAGCTCCAAATATACCATCTAATATATCTTGAACTTGTGGAAGTTTATTTATATTATTAGAATCAGATAGATAGGGAGCCATGTTTTGTTTATACATTAACTCTTCTTCTCTTGCTTTTAAAGCTTCAGTGGAGTCTTTATGTGCCATACTCTTATTAAAAGAGTCTAGTTTTATTTGCTTTTGTTCTTCAGTGGCATCACTTAATCCCACCCAATGCTCTTTTTGCCAAAAGTCACCATAGGATTGTTTACCAGACCATATATTACTAAAGTTAGATTCTGTTCTCATTCTGTGATTACCTAAGAATAGCATCTTTTGTTGATTTGCTGTAAGTTTAGTAGCATCAACATTTTTATTAAGACCTTTGATATCAAGAAGCCATTTAGGAGAATCTACATCAACAGATTCAAAATAGTTGTGTAATCTATTGGCAGCTGCATTACCACCTCTTCCTTCTCCTGCTTCAAACATAAACAAACCTCTACCATATCCATCTTTTTTTCCAGTATTAGTTATTTGCCTAGCTTTAGGATCCATTCTTTGTTCAGGACCTGTTTCGTGATATGCAACATAATCCATAAGCTGGTTATATTGCTGAGACGTACCTCCTTTATCTCTTATGATAAGTTGCATTAATTCGTTTAGATCTATTTCATCCATTAGAATCTACCGCCTTGTGTATATGTTTTTTTTCTTTTTCCTGATATTCCATCAGCACTCATTATTGTTTCTCCACGAATTCCTGCTGCAGTTTGCGCATTATATTCGTCCATGCCTTCCGCAAGATAAGCTCGCTGATCGTATGGATCTAAATCATTATAAGGAGTAGATTGCCCATAAAATTCGTAGCCACTTCCATACAATTTTTGACCAGTTTCTGAGTGAATACTGCCACCATGATTATATTGATCTACTTTCATTCCATAAGCAGCTTTAGGATAATTTTCTGGATTACGTTCTCTGTGATCATATCCTTTTTCTTTCATATCAAGATGGTCTTGTAGTTTGTCAGCCATGTAAGATTTTCCTGTTTTAGGACTATACATCATGTGTGGTTTAAATTTACCGCCTTTAGCCAACATCATGTTGTTTTGATTTATCATACTTGACTCAGCTATAGCGCTGCCTTCAGCATTGTCTATCAATTTTTTTAGCTGACCCATAGCTACAACTTGATTGATAGTACCTCCCATCATACCTAAATCTTTTACGCTAACAGGCATCGTTTGATTATTAGGCATTTTCATTCCTTGGTTAGCATAGTCTAATTCATCATCTACGTTAGGTGTCACATATGGATTTTCTTTATCTCCCACCCAATTTCCATCAATTGATTTATCTGGCTTCGTGTCTTTAACATTAGATAAACCACTCTTATCTTGTGATAACCCAGACAGTTCTCCTGTCTTTATATCTCTCTCTGTTGTGTCTCTTTTTAAATTACCCTGGTCTGCTTGTCCAAAATCTAATTCAACATCTCCTCCTGAAAATAAATTGCTTAAAGCATCAATTCCATATTGCAACCCTGTAGTAATAGGCTCTCCTACAGCTCTAGTTATATCACCAACAGTTCCCATACCTGCTTTTACTCCTTGAAAAGTACCTTGTATAACATCATCAGCAGCTCCAAATGCTGCATCACCTACTGCACCTACACCTTCTCCTATTGCAGCTCCTGTAGATCCTACTACATCACTAGCTGCACCTAAAGCATCACCAGCAAGATAGTCTATTCCACTTGTAAGTCCACTCCCAATAGTTTGTGTAAGATCCCCAGCTGCACCTGCCGCATGCTTGAGCATATGAGATGCACTTGCTTTCCAGTGATATTCAGGAAGACCAGTATAAGGATTAATAGTTCCACTACCACCCATAGCCTCTAACATTGCAGCTTCTTGAGGGTTAATATGGGAAAGTTGAGAATCTCCTCTTCTTCCCAAGTTTTGAACTTTCATCATTTCAGAAGGACTTAACTGACCTCCTTGATTATACTTTCTACTAGCTGTAGAACTACCTCCAGGATTCAAATTAGATGAATGTAAACCAATTCCAAGCCCAAATGATTCTCTTTTAATACCTTCTGGTCTACCAGCATTACCATGATCCTGATTAAAAGGTGTTACATTATAATCACCACCATGATTAAAAGATGTTACATTCGCACCCATGTAAGGATTTAAACCAATTAACGCATTAGCATCCATATTGCCTTCAACAGACTGAGAGCCTCCTCCTGAACCTGCAGCTGGTCTATCTCCAGTCACTGCACTAGCTGATATTTGGTTCATTGCGTCAAACAATGATTGTAAGTTTTGATCATCCGTCATAGTTTATAGTTTTAATGAACTACAAAGATATAAAAATTATTTTATTTTTTTGTGAGGGAGTGATACTATATGCTTAAAACCCCCTTCCCTTTTCCAAAACTTTGACACCGTCCCCTTTATTTTGGAAACACAGATGTTTTTCAACTTATTCATTGCAATTGTGCAATTACTTAAATTATTTAATAATGGATTACTTATTATGGATCATCTTAATGTTCGTTGGTATGTTTGCTAAGTGCTTCGGTGCACT
>Ga0209337_1000427_pt1 | contig 34022 bp, 59 predicted proteins | sample LinPmetageLP53_FD_184044 | JGI IMG/M metagenome (GOLD analysis project Ga0209337, IMG submission 184044) | Marine viral communities from the Pacific Ocean - LP-53 (SPAdes) (version 2) | ecosystem: Environmental > Aquatic > Marine > Oceanic | place: Pacific Ocean | collected 2010-02-08
AATCACTACGAGCTAAATAATTAGCTATGGTAGCTTGCAGCGTTGTATAATCTGTGAAAAATGCCATTTACACCCTACCTTGTTTTGTTCTAAAAAATCTATTGTCTGGGTCGTTTAACCATTGTTTAAACTTTTTTTGGTCTAATACATGAAAACCTCTCATGATGCCTTTTTGGTTTAATGAATCTATTACTGTCATCGGTATAGATGCTATTTTATTGTCAAATATATCATTACCCCAAGATGTGCTTGTTTGGTTATATTCTTGTTTATTTTTTTCTACTATATCAGTAACATCTTGCTTTACTTCTACCACTTTTCCTAAGTCAGTATCATGCGATTTAGCTGTTCTAAATTGTGATTTTTTTAATTGGTCGTTTAATTTACCCATAATAATCCTTATGATACTGCCCACCGAAGTGGGCATATATCAATTAGTATTAAGATACTAATAAGTCAGCCACGATACCGTGTGCTGCTTCGTTGTTAACTTGCAGAGTATACTCTGAAAGCATTTGATGTTTCTCACTATCACCAACCTTAGCTAATAAGTTGCTTTGGAAAGGACGTAGTGTTGCGATGTTAAGCATTGTAGGGTCAAGTACAAAAGCTTGCTCACCTGTACCAGTGCCTGTGTCTCTAGTCATAAATCTGTCAGGTACAACAGATAAAGTACCAAAGTCTGACATATAAACATCGGCAGCACCTACAATAGTAGATTGCTTGTCTGATGGAGCCATGTAACGCTGTGCTGCAATACCAGTAAATGCTGATACTGCTTGTTTTTGAGTTGGAGGTACTACCAACATAGTTGGGTTACCACCGTTTTCAAATACAGATTTAACACATTCTTTTAATTTGTCTTCACCGAAAGCTAAAGGAGTTCCTTTAGTACGAGTAGCTGTTCCGTTACCACCTACAGGGCCTGCTGGAGAACCTGCTGTAGCTTCTGTAACATAGTTAGTTAATAACCATGTTTGTAAAGAACCTAAAAGTCTAGCTGCTGAACCTGCTGTACCCGCTGACTGTGCTACGTTACCAAGGATAGTTTTTTCCATGTCTCGTTTTAGCTCTTGTCCTGCTTTAGCTAATTGATAAGCTGTTTCTGTCTTACGACCTGCTTTATCAACTGCATCAAGAGTACCAGATACGTGAACTGTTTTACCTTGAATTTGTGTTTTATTAGCCACACGAACAGTAGGAGTATCTGATGCACCAGATGCATCTGCTCCTTCTACTAAACCTCCTGCAGAAGCCGCAGCGAGATTATCCGTTTGCCATTCATGTGTAGTGCCTTTTGCAGTAGTTTTTCCTATAGAGGAAACTACTGGTGTTTCTGTTGGTGCAATGTTATAGATTGTGTTGCTTAAATCTTCACGTTGACCAATAGCTGTATACGTTCTAAATTCTGCCATTGTTTTTCCTTAAATAAAGTTTTCAATCATAGCCGCTGCGTCTCTAGCATCGCCAGTTTGCATTAGCTTACGTTGTAATTTTTTGGTTCTATCGGTTACACTTTGCTTCACTTTAGCTCCGCTTTTTATAGTTTTTGGAGCTTTTGCGACTTTCTTCTTTACACCTGATTTAGATGCTTGAAGTTTATCCCATTGTGATGCTTTATGTAATACTAGAACATGGCGTGAGTCATAGACTTGAGATAACTCTTCGTCTGTAAATCCAGCCTTTTTACCGTAGTTACGAATTTCATTACGAATTTGTTCGCCTTTGGCTTTGTCTGAAAACTCTGGTAAGGATTGGGCAAGTTTTTGAGCTTCCTGTTTAACAAATGATACCATTTGATTGTCTCTATCTGCTTGTTGCTCTTTAGCAATTCTTTGACGCTCAAATTGTACTTTTTGTAGTTGCTCTTTTTTCTCGGTCATTTCTGCGACCTTAACTGCATATCCTATCGGGTCGTTCTCTTTCATTACAGCTAAATCTTCGGGTTTTTCAGCAGTACCTGTTAAAAGCTCTTCAACTGACTGTAATCTTTGTGAATATTCATCCCTAACTTTTCTAGCTTCAATAATAGCTTTAGCTTCTTGGTCTATAATCTTACGCTGCTCAGCTACTTCTTGAGTCTTTTTAGTATAATCAGAGCCAAGTTGATATGATTTTACAAGCTCGTCAAGGGTAACTTCTTTTTCTTCACCTGCTGCCTTTACTGTGAAAGTTTGTTCTTCCTCAACCTCTTCTTCTTCAACTTCAGTCTCGGATTCTTCTTCGGCTTCTTCATCAACCTCTTCTACTTCTAGTTCGGTTTCTTCTTCTACCTCAGCGTCCTCTACTTCTGTACTTTGTGTATCTTCTTCAGTTTCAGTTGGTTGCTCGTTAGAGTCCTCTGTTGTGGATAACATACCTTCAATAGCAGAAGTTGCATCTGATACTGTTAAGTCCGACCCACTTTCCTCAACTTCGGAAGTCATGGTTTCTTCACTCATTTCATTTCCTTAATTACTCTCTAGGCGGAGTATTACCATATAAGCAAGTGCTTATAATATCGTCCATGATTTATCCTTAATCTTGTCGCTGTTTGCAACAGATTCAAGTCTAGTCATCATGCTTTCTATAGCCTTTAATCTCATATATGCAACCTCTCTATCTTTAACATCGTGTGGATTAGAGTGCTTTATGCTATCAAGGCATTCGTTAGTCATATCTTTTATTTCTTCTAAAAAAACTTCGTTGCTTATAATTGTTTTTATTTCTAGTGTTTTATCCATTACATACCAGCTATATTATTAATCTTATCTAATGCATCAACAACTACTTTCATTTCACTTTGAGTTACTTTTGCATCACTTTCATCAGATTTTTGTATTAACTCTAATTCTTTTATAGCCATTTCTTTTTCAAATTCTACTTTTTCTTGCTCAAGTTTTAACATTGCTTTAGCTGACTCCATCTCCAACTTCATCCTGTCTAGCTCTAATTTTTGTGCGTCTGTTTGTGCTTTTAATTGAGCCTTTTCTCTTTCAACGTTTGCTATTGCTTCAGCTGCTTGTACTTGAGGGTCAGATGCTCCACCAGCTGCTTGTTGCTGTGCTAACATATCAGATTGTTCTTGAGTTACATCTTTTAAGAAACCAGATTCGTCTTTAAATCCTGCCATGTTTACAAACTTAGCTAATGTATCTCTGTATTGTTTTAAAGATACTAATGGATTGTTAAGACCATACTGTGTAAGCATTTGCTCTTGCTTATCTAATACCATTTGCATAACACCTAATTGTTCTTGTTTACTACCAGTGCCTAAACCAACATTAACTGTTACATTATATTCTGTATTCCACTCTCTAGGGTCCATGGGTAAAAACTTATTATTTATTTTAATGATTCTTTCTTTATTTTGGTACTTGCAAACTAAATGCAATATACCTTTCATTAAGGAACTAACACCAGTATCTGCAAATATTCTAGCAATAAGTTCTATCTTGCCACCTGCTGCACTACTCATACTTGCTACTGCTGTAGCAGTTACGTTCTGTAGTATATTAGGGTCTAAACCTTGACTAGCCTCTGATACTCCGCTACGTTTAGCCTGAACTGTATCTAAATAATCTAACATTGGAAATGATTGGGCAGCATTAGATTGCACTGTTAATGGTATTAAAGCATTAGGATTCTTAACTCTAATAACTCCACCTGCAGTAGATGTTAATAAATCATCTAAATTAACTTGTCCTTCAACCGCTCCAACTCTATAATTATTAGTTAAGTATAAGTTATCTAGCATTTGCCTTGTGATAGTAGATTTAATTAATTGTAAGTCTACTGCTCTATCTGCAAGTGATTGACCAAAAAACTTATGGGGTATTGGGAAGGGGCAAATAGAATGGAAAGGTACATAATCACACTCTTCATGCATTAATATCTGATTATCGGCATAACATACTCTATGTAACTCTGCTACACCATCTTCATCCATATCTGTTCTTACATAACACTCATAGTACTCTACTAACTCCATGCTTTCATCATTAGTGTCGTTAGTATTATATGGTTGCTCACCAGAACCAAATCTTGCTACTCTCTCTGGTGTAAAGTCTAATGTATCACCAATAGATAATGATTTAACTACTTCTGGGTCATAACCCATAGCTATTAAGTCAGACCTAGTAACTAAACTTCTTTGTGCTACAAAAGTAGCGTCTTCAATAGTAGTCGCTCTTTTATCTATTAAAAATTCTTCTGGTGCTACATTTTCTATTTTAACATTAGATGAATCTTTTGTTCTTTTACAAACCACATTATAATAAACAACTTCTAAAGGCTCTACGTCTTCAAATAAAGGTTCACCTACATCATTCATTATAGGTTGACCCATAGGGTCTAACACAATTCTAGGTTCTTGAGGTATTTGCTCTACAATTTGTTCTTGCTCTACAACCTCTACTTCATCATCTTGCATTATCATTGCTAACTCGTCTTCTGTTAGCTTCTTATATTTTTCTTTTGTAGTATCTACTTTGTCATTCCAATATGCCTTAACTATACCTACTTTTTGGCAAAGAGCATCCCACATCCAAGCATTCATAACTTCAAAGCCATTATTATCTTTATAGAAAATATGATTAACATACTTAGTAGCCTGTTCAGCAACCTCACCATCTCCCTCATTAACAGGTTCGAATACAACGGCATTATTGGATTGTGTGAATACCTTCATAATTTGTGGTAATGCACCATCTACTACTTCTGCAACTTCACCTGTCACTATTTGAGACCTACCTTCTACTTCGTTACCATATGGTTCTCTCATATAGTATTCTAGAGCTGTTTGTCGCTCTAGAGATGTCTCTGTTTGTATAAAGCCTAATGAATCATCTATATGCGACTCAATAAGGTTTACAAATGTTCTTTCATCATCTTGTGATACTTTCATTTTATTTTTTTCATAAGCCATTTAATACGGTATCCCTAAGTTTCTTAGTATTTTAATTCTGTTTTCTTCCCTGTCAAAATAATCAGGGCTTAAATCTTTACTAGGCATAAATGTTATATCAACAGGCCTTGTTTTTTCACCTATAAAAGCATTTCCTAATCTAGATGGTAATGTACCTATTCCTTTACCTAAATCAAATCCTTCGTTAGGCATAACAAAAGTTTCTTTAGCAACTAAACCAAGTTTTTGCATATTACTTAAATCTTTGTACCTGTCAGATTTAGAAACAGAATCAGACATAGCTCTAGGTCTATCATCTTTAAAATTGTAACTGTCCTTAACGCTTATGGTACCGTCAGGATTTTTAGTATAAGCAAACCTACCTAATGTATTCATAATTGAAGCAGAAGGAGATATATCAACATCACCTCTAGTTTTATTATCTAAGCGTAAATAAGCACCGTAATCTACGTTACCGCTACCTTGTTTGAATGTATCTAAAGCCTTTTGATTTTTAAAATACTTTTCATACTCATCTAAACCATAAGTTCCTTTCATTGATGGCGAAGATTCATCAGAAAATGCATCTAACAATCCAGTTTTATATTTTCTAGACTCAGCAATAGTATCTTCTAATCTTTTTAAATCAGCAGAGCTTAAATTTTCTTTTGTTATTGGAGTAGTATCACCCTTTAATGTCTCAACAAATGTTCTAATTTGCAATGGTATTTTTTTATATAGATTATCCAATTACTTTACCTTTATTTTGAAATCTACTTTACCTGAATTAACTATATTGGTATTTTCATTCCAATCCTCAGGTATAAATTCTAAATTAATTTCCATTGCTTTTTGAATTCTTATAAAACCTACATCTATAATGAAAAAGTCGTACATCTTTTCTTTTACAGAGTTAGTGTAAAACTCTACACCAAAATGTAGGCCTAAAAATAAGTGACATGACCACATATTACTTCTTTTTCTTTTTATTCATAACTTTCTTAGGTGGTCTTCCTCTTTTTTTACCGTAAGTTCCTGGTCCCATTGGCATAATTATTTCCTTTTATTTTTAATTGACTTAAAAACTCCAATTGCTGGAGCACCTTTACTACCTGGTTTACGCATCTTCTCAACCTTTACGCTTTTATTTGATTTCTTTCTTTTCTTTTGTGATTCTATTCTTTTTCTTTTTTTATGTATGTTTGCGTATAACCCTGGTCTTTTCATCTGTTATCCTTTTGCTTTTTGTTTAGCTGTTTTAGATAAATCACTAAAATGTACTAACTTCTTTGAAGAAGCTGTATGAGTTTTACCAGTATGCAAAGTACCATTTGCCATTTTATGAGAGTTACCTTTCCATTCTTTACCATTTCTTAAATAATGTTTTACGCCTTTCATTACCATTTCACCTTGTTTGACCAGAATGCTGCGCTCATCTTACCCTTTGCAATGTTTGCACCATGCCTAGCTTTAAATGATTTACGCCTCATTTTTTGTTTTTCAGATTCACCTTTTTTAGGTTTACCTGCAGTTGAGACACCTTGTTGACCGAATCTTATGGTCTTTATTTTATCTCCATCTTTTGCAACAACAATATGAGAGCTGCTTTTATGATTTGGAGTTCTTTTAGGTTTATTAAAACCACTTACTCCAGCCCTTTTTAACCTAGGGTCCTTCATTTAGCTCTTTTACTTAAAAACTTTCTCCTAGCCTTTAACCTTTGTCTCTTACCAATCATTGTTTAATATCCTAAGTTATTGATTTTTAATACAATTTAATATACAACTTTTTGCACTCAAGTGCATGAGGGAAGCCTGGTTGATTATATGTATATGTTATATTGACTACTATGTAAAACACCTGTCAGGTATACTATTATAGCTACAGTATTTAATATAATTAATGCTCTATCATTCCACTTTAAAGAAACGTATGTCCATCCAAAGCTTGCTATTAGTCCTATATATATATTCATAGGGTACATGTTAGCACTTGTTAAAGCCATAGTAACAACCATTAATATAGAGCTAATCCATTTTACTAGCCAAACATGGTCTTTCTTATGTATATCTATCATGTTTTCTCCTTTATAATATCGATTGCTATTTCTGTTGTTGTTGGCTCATCATTTAGTAAAGCTTTACCATCATATATATATCTAGCTCTGTCTATGTATTGGTAATATTCGTTACTAATTAGTACCGTGCAACCTTGCAACATTATACAAATTAATAGGAGGCAACTTAACTTCATATTCTATACTATCCAATTCCTATCCTGTTCTAATGGCTTATCCCAACTAGTAGAATATTTATTATCTGAAATACCTACAGCTAAGTATCTAAAAGCGTCAGCGCAGTGACTTGACCAATCATGTAATGGTTTATCCATATAAACATTTAACTTATCATTAAATTGTCTTCTATAATTTCTTAAGCACTCTAACCCATACTTAGTGCTTTCTTTATTAAACCAACAATTAGGTAGCATCCTTCTAACTTGTTGTATTCCATCTTCTACAGGTAATTTAGCTGCTACAGTTATATCTAATCCAGATTCTTCTAATACTTCTTTCCTAGATTTTCCTGTTCCAAGCTCTCTAACTACGACATCATGTGGAAGTATGTGCTCAAAATTTTTATATCCATTGTCGTTTATCCAACTTACATAATGGTCTAAACCTTGACCATGGTTTTCATAATAATCTATTAGTCTTATTTCTAAACCATGAAGCTGTGCAACCCATATAGATGTAGAATCTCCAACTCCTAAGTCCCATGAAGTTATACTTCTACAAAGAGAATCTTCATTAATATCTACTATTTGGTTTTTAGATGATAATTCATTTATTAATTCTCCATAATAACTACCTACAATAGGTGCATCAAAACTAATTTCAAACTCTTGGTTGTATTTATTTTCTCCCATAGAGTCTTTCGCGTCAATTAACTCTTTTTCATTTATTATACTTGTGTCACTTGCTTTAAATTCAAGTAAATTCCAACCTTCTCCTTTATCCGCTCTATCTCTTAAGTCTTTAAAGTGATTTGCGCCCTTAGGAGTTCCAATGAAAACAGCAAAACCAAGGCGATCAGCCAAAGCGGGTCGAATAACTTCTGTAAACAAACTAGGAGATACATCCCCAATTTCGTCGATGACAACTCCATCCAAGTATATACCTCGTAGTGTGTCAGGATTGTCAGCACCATAGAGATTAATACGCCTACCCATGAAATCCACACGAAGCTCAGAAACACTGGCAACTCCTCCTAAATGTCTGGTATAATCAGTTAAATAGTCCCAAGCTATTCTCTTTGCTTGGCTATAAGTTGGTGCTACGTATGCAAATCTGGGGTTATCTTTTTCGCATTTTAAAGCGCTATGTATTAATTGATTTATTGCAGCTACTGTTTTACCCATGCGCCTATGGCATACAGCAACTGTGAACCTGTTATCCCTTACTGATTTGTGTATTGCTTTTTGAGGTATTCTAGGTATATAACCTGTTTCAACTATCTCCGTCATCTATGCCAGTAATAACCTTAACTGTTAAAGGATTATCACCGTCTCCTGTAACCATGTTTTCTTGCATGGATTTACCATCTAATCTATCTCCTAGCTCTTTAATTGCAGATACATCACCTTCTGCTGCTTTCTCATATAATGCATTAGCAACACGATGTAGTTTAGAATAGTCTTCCTGCACTGCTAATTTTCTAACAATTTTAGACCATATTCTTTTTTCTACTGTTGAATTCTTATTTCCTTTTGGTGCTGCCATATGTTAACCTATTATAATGTGGGGAGGATTGATTTGCACAATCAAACACGCAGGAGAATTACGTGACTCCCCAGCTATTAATTACTTATTCATCACATACATTGTAACTTCAAAGCCAAATCTCATTTCTGTTGCAATTGGTTTTGTCCACATAGCTTATTTCCTTTTTAAATATTAAAAAATACAAATATCATAAGGGAAGTCTCCTAAGCCTTACTTGATTGCTCCTCTATCAACCAATTAAGATAAACTCTTGCTTTGTTATAATCTTCGTCAGCTGAATCTTTATAATTAGCTCTACTCAAATATTTTAATACATTTCCTCTGAGATAGCCAATGTACTCTTGTTTACTTAATTTAGCCTTAATAAACTCTATAGTTTCTACCGAGCCTATAGTATAATGCTTTACATCTTTTTCTATCTTCAAAAAATTCTCCTAAATACTTGTATCAAGTTTTTTTATTTTAACTATCTACATAGTATAATAAAAATATTACGTAAGTTATTGATTAATAAGTTAAATTTCACACGAGCCTCCTGAGCAAGCTAACGTTTGAGCGCTTATTGTGTTATCATCTTCCTCTATAAAATTAGTAAAATCTATATTAGCAGGAGTTACCTTTTTTAAATCATCATAGGTTGCTTTGTCACAATCTTCATATGGTGCCTGCACATAAGAGTGGTCAGAATGAGGTAAGAAACTAATGCCACTAATCTCATCAAAGTATTTCCAAACCCATGCTCCGACCTCTACCCATTCTTCGTCTCTTACAGATATAGTTACGGATGGCTTATGCTCACACCAATGACGCTGATATATTAGCCAATGTTCTAGCTGCTCGATAGCTGTCATATCATGTCTTGTTACCGCATCTTTAGGTGCCTTCATTGGAAAACTAAATACAGCAGTGCTATCTGGTCTGAACTGCTCGTCTTCTACTTGAACACCATTAGTCTTTAAGAAATCATATATAGGGTCTTTCTTATCCATACGGATTCTTCTAATGTAATGGTAAGAATGTCTAGCATGTATTCCAGATGCTGAGTCTACTAATTGACTTACTGTACCACTTGGTTTTACACATGTAATACTTACTGACTCTGGTATATTAAATATCTTTGCATACTTCTCGTTACACTTACGACTTGCATCTCTTAATCTTTCTAACATTTTAGGGTCAGGATTACTTGTAATTTTAGCGTCCATAATTCCTGTTAATGAAACACCAAGCAGTCTTTCCTCTTCTGTATTATGTTTCCACTCTGCTGATATAAATTTAAAGTCAGTTAAAGTAGACTGGAACGTTCCTAATATCGTAGCTAACTCTACTTTCTCTTTTAATGTTTTTTCTGTATCACCTGCTCTTACAACTACCTCTGTTAAATTACAAAATTGTTTATCACGTAAAATTATTTCTGAGCAAGGGTTCGTCCCGTAGTTTAAATCCTTTGGTCTACGTTTCCATTTAGCTGCTTGTACTTGTGCTGCAGTTCTATTAAAAATACCACGCTCACCTGATTTAGATTTTATTAATGCTAACCACTCTTCCATGAAAGTTTCTACATCTGGTTTTTCTGTATAAGCAACTGAGTTATTAGCTAGGCCTCTCCAGGAGAAATCGTTATACCAGGCACCCATCTTAGCCTCTCTCATTCTTTTGTCAGTTAAGTTTGATAGTGATATAAGAGCAGAGCGCCTAACTCCTCCTACAACAACTATTTCACCAATCATGCACATAATATCATGCACTTCTAATGAATTAAGTTTTCTACCTCTCGCGCCAATAAATGTTTCTACAGTAAAATCAAATAATCTTTTTAATGGCTCTGGACCAGACGCTCTTCCACCAAATGTTTTAAGCCTTGCGCCTGCAGGCCTAACTTGAGAATAATCGATGTTTGGTACATCTCCTTCCCACAAACTAGATAACAACTTTTTAAACGCTTTCGCCCAACCAAGCTTGCTGTCACCAACAACAATAACATCGCCGCTATCAATAATTTCTTTAGATATTTCTGGTAATTTATTAATCTCTTGTCTTTCACAACTAAATCCTACTCCAGTACCATTCATTAGTATATACAAACATTCTGAAAAAGCTCTTTTATTGTTAACAGCTAAATAACTGCAGTTGTAAGCCGCTATATTATCTCTAGCGCAAGCCTCTCCAGCAGACATCATAAGTCTCATTGAAGGCATGACATCTAAGTTTTTTATAGATTTGCTTAATTTTGGAGCCACGCCGTGTAGCTCTGGTGCACGTTCTTTGATGTAGTCAATTAGTCTATCAACAGTTTCATCCCACGTTTCTCTTCTTTTTAGTTTAGGTATGTACCTAGCATACCTACTATTTGCTATGATATTTTGATATAAATCCATTTAATCTCCATTTAAGATACGTCTGTAATAACAGACTCCCATCTATTTTTTTTCTTATGCCATCCTTCAACCAATATAGTCCAGTTAGCTTCTCTCAAGTGTGGTATAGCTTTACTGTCTTCTATTTTTTTTATTCTGGCTCCTGTGTTTGCTTTAGTTGTAACTTGTATACCTACTGTGTTTCCTTTAATATCTATAGCTAATACATCTATTATACCAAATAAGTCTTGCCTTACCCTAGCAAAAGAGTTCCATCTCTCTACTATTTGTATTAAAGGATAATCACCACTATCTCTTAACCTTTTTAATGTTCTTTGAGTTGGGCTTATTGCCATTTAATTCTCCAAATTGTTTATCATTAGGCTTTGAGTTAAATATCCTATTCCACGCTTCCTCTAAATCTTCGTCAGTTATTCCCCTTGGCCTTCTTCCGCTACCTTTACCCATTTATTTTTTTTCCTTTAAAAAATTAAAATCTACTCCAACAAAACCACAAGAATGCTGTTCACTAATAGTATCAAAATCAAATGGACTAGCGTCAACGTGGTCTTTTGGCAACAATGTATTTTCCTTTAAAGTGCAACTTGCTGCTTTATGATTTGAGCAGTTTTTCTTGAAGTAACTCATGGCAATTTCACAATTATCAAAAGTACCTACATACTCTAGGTCTTTATAGTTACCACTTAAGCTAACTGTTAAAATAAATAAACCTTCGCCAACGCCCATAAAACCTCCTATAATTTAGGAATTTCGTTTATCCTTTTTTTCTTTTTACAAGCACCATGAGATGTTTCGAAATCTACACCACAATACCAGCGCCTATCAAATACCATTCCTTTGTTTCCACATCCTACACAAATTCTTTTTTCACTATTTAAGTTAGCAATCATGACATTCCTTTTTATGAAGTTCATATTCACTTTCACTTAAATTATAAACTTTCATTGACTGCTCCTTTGAATACACGAATCTTCCACACGATGAAAGATTTGGGTTAATTATTTCAATACCTTTATATATAAACATAATTCATTCTCCTTTAGTCTCGTCAGTAACATAATAAATGTTAGACGCTCTCACGAGCGTTTCGACTTTTACTATTTTATCCAATAGCCATAAACACATCTACCACCATCTCTTGAGCAATCATAAGTATCATTAATTACTCCATCAATAACAGCAACATAGTGCTTAGAAACTCTTGCGATAACATTTCCTTTAGGTAGTTCATTTGCATTTAAATGTACCTTACATCCGCTTCCAATAGACATAGTAGGAATCCATTTAAAACCTATAGAAACCATGTAGTCTTTAAACCATTTCTTTTTGGTAAAGATACCGTTTCTTGCAGACTTAATACCGCAGTCTTTTTGATTACCTAGTGCTAATCTATCATACACAGTTTTATAAGGAAGTTGTGCTGCTATCGCGATAGACCTTGTAACGCAGTCTCCTGCAACGCCTTGATAGCCAGCGGCACTTCTACCTCCATCATTAAGTATATAATGACTCATTGTGTTTCTCCTATGATGTTAATGAACAATCAACTTTGCAGCTGATAATATCATTATACACTATTTTTTAGAAATAATACAATTAAATTAAATTTTTTTTAATAAATATTCTAGTAATTCATGCTCTGTACCATACTTTTTTTGCCAAGTTTTTGGCGCGCTATGAAAACCATCTTGACCTTGATGGTGCTCCCAACACAATGGAAGAACCATATCGTGGCTATTTTTTTGACCCATTCCCATACCACTTCTTATGTGGTGACAGCTTGCAGGCAAAGGGTCTTCGACATCATAAAACTTTTTGCATATTATACAGCCAAAATTACTTACTTTATTTAACCAATCTTTTTCAGATTTTGTTTTTCCTTTTTTCTTAGGCATCTTGAAAATTTTGAAAAGTACCGCTATGAGTGTTGGTATTATTTTTAAAACCTAACTCAGAAGCAAACGACTTTACTTGCGATATATAATTAGAAAATTCTTTTACGTTTAATTTTGTTGTAGAAGGTATTACAGTTATTTCCTTATCCATAACATTACTTTTATAAGATAAATACTTATAAGCCATTAACGAATGCATTTCTTCTGAACTATACCCAAGATACTTTCCTATTTCAGTTAACAAATCCCAATACATTTTATTTTGACTAATAGTTCTACTACAACTCCACTCTTCAATGGTAATTTTCCAATCCTTAGACGTATCTAATTTACCAAGAGCAGATATTGTTTGAGCGTTTTTTCCTTTCGTTATCCGTAGTATTTCTTTCATCGTAACCCTCTGTTTTATATACTACACCTTTATTGGATGTAGCCTTAAATTGTATGTCACCTCCAAATATATCTTTTATTTCTTTTACAAAATCATTTATTGTCATGGTCTTTCTTTATACCTAAACGTTTTGCTGTCAAACCAAAATCCCCATTGAGTCTCTATGCCGTTACCATGTCTTTGCTTATTTAGGTATACAGTACAATCTGGTAATTTTTTCCACTCTTCTGGGTCTTCTCCAAACATCAAAGCTTTTTCTTTTCTTTTGTTTCTATGCACCGATATAGAATTATCTGCTAAATTAGTAATGTTTGCACTTCCTGCTACATCAAATTTTGCAGGCGTTGTATCTTCGTCTGCAGTTTTTCTACTATGTGCAACTAAAAATATGTGTATATCTAAATCTCTTGCCGCCACAGCTAATTTATTCGCAAAGTTTTTTTGGCCATTTAAGTCATCTTCATTAATACCACACTTCATTAATGAATCTACAACAAATAATTTTACATTTAATTTTTCAGCTGCATAATATATTACATCCAAAACCTTTGACGCAGAAGTTTCTCCTTCTGCATCATACAAATATAATTTATGTTCTATTTGACTAACAAAGCTTTCTATATAAGAAGCAGTTGGGTCACTGTTACCAGACTGCATGCATAATCTACCTAGAGTAGCTTTTGGAAGCATTTCGAAAGAAGCTATTAATACTTTTGTTTGCTTTAATAAATACAATAGGCAGTAAGAAAGCCACGCTGTTTTACCATGGCCACTATAACCAGATACTATGGTTAATTCGCCTGTTCGTATTCTAAAGTCATTTAATGTTTTTTCAAAAGGCAGTGCAATTCCACCTTTAACGTCATCAGAGAAAAATGATAATATATCGTCTTGATATTGTGATGGTGTTTTAATCTTTAGATACTCACCACTTTTTCTCTGCGACTTATGAGCTGCAACATCTTTTTCAGTTACTAATACATTATTTGCATTTTTCATAAGCGCTCCTAATGTTGGATATAGCTTTAAGTAACCTACTATGGTCTTCTTCTGATAATTTATTTCCTTTTATAATACTAGAAGATGATAACCCTACATGTAAAACTTCATCTCTTAACATTTTTAACACAGCATAAGGATTAAAAGACTTCTTAATTAGTTTGTTCATCTCATCATTAGGAGACAGTATATCTTTCCACTGTAATCCTACTGAGTCTAATATAGATTTAACACTACAACCCGCAAAGCAATTCATAAGAATTTTATCACCATCTTGTTTTATTCCAAGAGAATTACTTTTATCGTTGTGAGCAGGACATCTGCAACTGTATTGACCACTACCAGTTTCTTTTACATTATCAAATCTATTTAAAACTTCTTGTAGGTACAATATATTCTCCTTAAACGTTACTAATATGCCAGTGAAAAGTAAAAAGCAAGTAATAATAAAAATGCTGTTGCATAATAAACTACGTTCATATTTACCTCCTATTATATATAAAAAAACAAAACAAGTTATTGATTAAAAAGGAACTTCTTCGTTTTCTTTAATTTTTTGAGCCTCGCCAAGTCCTGAGGGCTCATCAGGTGCATTAGCTAATTTGCTCTCAATAGTCTCATCAACATTACCTCTTAAATATTTTAAACCGTTTCTAGACTCAGAAATCCACGCAGCTAACCTCCACTCCTTGCCTTCTACATTAATACTTCCGGTATAGTCAGGTCTTTTTTCATTGCCACCTTTATCTTGTTTAAACAAAACAAATCTATTACTATCATCATATTCTTCAGCCATTTTTTACCCCTTCTTTTAATAAATTAACAAGTACATCTACTTCTTTATCAAATTTAATTACCTCATTCTCCATCTCCTTTATTAGTTTATCATCTTTTTCTACGAATAAATATTTAATTTCAGTATCAGGTGTAAAATCAGGATTGTATGAAACCCAATAAGCACCTGTTGTACCAGTGCAAGCAATTTGCCACTGTATTTGATGTTTATATTGTGATGGAACTTTTTCAGCTAAAATATTTCTAGCGTGAGTAGGCATAGCTGGGCATTTTATTTCCAAACAAAAATCTTTACCATCTATTTCTACTATACCATCAGGAGAAGCTCCACTATTTATTATATTAGGGTGCTGTATAGAACCAACTTCACTAACATTGTAATTAGTTAGCTTAGCAAAAGCATCTCTAGCGTAAGGCTCACGCTCTACTCCTCTTCTCATATGTTCATTCATAGGTATAGGATTAGCTTGCTTACCTGTTAACCTTTCTATTGCTAACTCTATCCTCATGTTTTCTTTATACTTACTTTCACCATACTTGGTTTTTTTCATTAAATTATGAATAGCACTTGCATTTATTTTTCCAAGTCTTTTTGCCATCCATTCATCAGTTCTTTGTTTCTCCATTTTTATCTCCTATAACTCAAACTTGTCGTTTGCTTGTTGTGTTTTAGCATTTTCTACCTCTTCAAAAGAAGCTACTGATGTATCTATACCTATGCCTAATATACCCAATGCTCTACCTACAGCACTAGTTTCGCAGTTTTCTATATAACTTGTTTTATTTATAAAACTAGAGCCATCTTTTTCATAAGCATGTCCTACTGCTATTACTTTGTCGTCAACTATAATGCTAGCTTTAAAAACACAAACACCGTCTTGCATGTTAACTATTTCAGTTATAATAGAGCCGTTAGCATACTTTTCTCTAAAAAACTTTATTCTTTCATTTACCATGACATAGTCTTTACCTTTAATGTCAATTTTTTTCATGCTTTGTGCCATAATATATATCTCCTTTAGTTTTAACGTCTACAAATTTAATAAAAATATACCCTAAGTTATTGAATTAAATGAGGTAACTTAACTTCCCATTCCTTTTTGAATTCATGGTATTTTTTTATATATTCTCCATTTTTAAATGCTTTCTTATGCTGTATAACTGTTCCTAATTTTACTTTTCCTTTCCAAGGTCCTGTTTTAGTAACCTTTTCTTTTAAACGAACATATTCAGGCCAAAGTTCTTTTAATTTTTTTTGACTTTTGTTGTGAGCATCTAAGGTTCTATTAATGGAGCAGCCGCCTTCACTATTAGTGTCACTTGGAGAAACCATATATTTAGTAGATACTCTGTTAGCATATCCTTGAGTAAGTAACTGTAAGTTAACGTCAAAGTCTTCTGCATATTGTACTCTTTGCCACTCTATGTTATTTGGCATATTTGGACCATCATAAAAAACATTAGTCATTATTTTGGTATTATCTGCATGAGGCCATAAGTCAATTGAAGGTATAACCCATGTTGTTCCTAATCCTCCGTGTGTTATTTTATTATCCATCCAACTATTGACTGTATTAAACATATCGTCAAAGTCCTTGTGATTAAAAACTCTAGACTTCCACTTAGGAGAACCTTCTTTATTAGGCTCCTTTACAGTAAACTCTAAGTCATCGTCAAAAACAAAGTATCTATCATGTTTAAAATTATTATATATCCACTCGCGAGTTGCAGCTATATTATCTATTGTATTAGGTAACTTATGTACATGGCGGGACCCGTGTGCATCACAAAAATCTTCATACTCATGCTCTTGCACGATAAATTGTACCTTTTCTTTCCAACGTGCTGGTAAATTATTAAAAGTAATTTGAGTTTTTATCCTACCTAAAGTAGGTATTATTATGTTCATATCAATTCTCCAATAAATTAAAGTGATGCTCATATACGTGTAAACTTGCGGCATTCCAAAATATAGAGCCTTTTTTAACTTCATCATTAGAATGCAATGCTATACTTTTTAAATCGCCTACAAATTTATCCAGAACATAGTCTTGCCAAGCTCTATCGTTTGGATAACCAAATACGGCGTCATTAGACCTCATACTTACTATGGCGTGCACATAATTATCTCTGCATATATATTGAACAGTATTAGTACAAGTGAAATCGTTCATTCCAGCATAATTATAATCATAATGCATAGATGGTCTAGTATATACCATAATAGCTCTTCTAGTACCTTTGTCGTATATCATAGCATTTAAAGCATTTTCATATTGGTCATAATTTTTTTGAGAAAATACAATATTTCCATAATTGCTATTAACAAATCCGTTAGGAGTTGCTACAGATTTCCAAACTTTAGGCACTGGTTTTTCTATATCATTTATATTTAACGATTGAGACATATACCAATCAATCTCTCTACGTATATAATCTTCATTTTTAGGCCTTAATAAAAAACTCTTATCTGCCTCAAAGTTACAATTAACAATTTCTACTAGCTTGCAACCTGTTTTGTCTATTTCAAATTGCTTATTTTGATACTTTAACTTTAGCATTTCTGTTACACTATTTGCTCCCGTCTTGACCATTCATTCTTCCCCTTAAATAAGATACTGCAAAACTACAGTAGTTTATCATGTCCATATATGTATCTTCTAATGATTCATTATTAGGTACATCGCCACTTTCTAAGAGAGACTGAGCTCTAATTAATTTCTGATGTATCATGTCGTGTATTGTATCTACACCTCTTCTATAATGCATGCTTTGCTTTATATTAGATTTAGGTGATTGATAATCTTTTGACTTGCTTATTTGCAAATCGATACACTCATTTAATACCTCAACAGATTCAATATGCATCATACTCCTCCTTAAAATTTGTTTGGATTTAATATCTCAGAAAAATCAGGAGCAATCCAACCTTTAGGTTTTATAACTCCAGCCTTATGTGACTTATCTGTTGTATCTTTAATTTTAGACATATTAGCCCTATGAACCTCTTCAAAACATTCCTGAAATTGATTAGAGTTTAAACCAAGTATAGCTGCAGTACCATAAGCTACATATATTATATCTATAAGAGCATCAATCATACCATGCAAATCGTCGCAGTTTTTAGAGTACATAAATTCTAATAGCTCTTCTTGCATATGGTTATATCTTTTTTCTAACATAACAGGGTCAGCAAAGTCTGGATTTTTGTTTTGCTTTATTCTAAATTTCATTAAAAAATCTTGAACATCTTCGTATCTAGACATATTATTTTACTCCTTTAGTATAAATTTCTTTAAATCTTTCTGCTTGGCTTTTAACTTTAAATTCTTTAGATATTCCTAACTCTAACAACTTACCTGGAGAGTAAGCATATTGGTGATTATCTAAATCATTAAAATAATTTTTTACCCACGATATTATTTGTGATTCATTATAATGCTGATCGTTTAGTTTTAAATTTTTCCATGTTCTATATGCCCATATAGATGAGCCTTTATTATTATAGTTAGGTAAACAATCCCAAACTTTTTGGAATTTTTTACTCATTCTGTAAGGTTTCATTTTTTCTCCTATTACTGTATATCTTTTTATTGTTTATACAATAGCTATTAAAAATATCATATAAGTTATTGATTAATCATCACAATCATTGTTGCGAGATAAATAATTAACGCTTTCTTCAAACTTGTCTCCATAAAAATTAATTGCAACTTTAGGCTTCCAATGTCCTTTACCATCTGATGTGGCATTGCTCCATGACTCATCTTCACTTTCATTAATTCTAGAAAGTACCTCATTGTAGCACTCCCAACATTTACTGATACATTCTTCTTTGTAGCCTAGTGGATAGGAGTCATCATTGATTTTATTTATTCTTTCTACTTTATCCACGATATAATTTAGCAAAACATTTGGCGGTGTTTTATTTATATGTATGGAGTTAGCGTATCTAATACATGTATTTACCATTTTAGTTAAAGGTCTTACTTTTTTATTTTTCATATTTAAACCTTAAGTTTTTTTGTATTTCATTATTATACATCAAAATTATCATATTCATTTTTTACCTTTAATTAAATTGGTTTATTTTAACTATTTCGAAATCAACTCTTTCATTAATAGCGCTATATGATTCGCCGGCGCTATCTATGCCTTTATTATTCATAGAGTCTGATTGTTCTTTTAAAGCAAGCACAATTTCTTTTACATGAGTTTTAGATACAGCCAATATCTCTATATCATCTTCTCTTGTTTCTCTTATTGTTACCATGTACTTATTTAGTAAACTCATTATTATGCTCCTTTTAGTTTTCTGCAAAATGCACAGATTGAATGCCTGGTCGTTTTAAATACCATTGAAATAGATTTATTTTCATATGATGCTTTGCATTTTTTACAACATTTTTTTTCCATTATTTTTCTCCTTGTAATGTTATCATTGCTCGTATCTCTCGCTGAGCTTCTTTACTTAGTTTACCAAAAGTGCTAGCTACACCATCTTCAACTAACATATGACTAAACTCAACTGAAACAAAATGTTTATGTGCTTCTTCTTGAGCTTGTTTTTCTTCCTCTAAAGTCATTGGTTCATTTTCTAGTTGCTTTGCTTTTTCTTCACTGTGTGTTGTTAACATAATAATATCTCCTATATTGATTGCATTGAAAAAGTACCGTTAATATTTTCATTTATATATAACTTTGGTTCTATTATACCATACTTTTCAGGCATAAAGTCTTCGCAAGCTTCTTGCCTAGCTTGCTCTTTACACATGTAAGTATCAGTTCTGTAGTTTTTGTATGTAAAATCATTATTCCAAAACTCAGGAATATCACGCTTTGTCCAAACAGCTAGGTGCTGTTTTGCATTTTTGTAGTAATACCTATAAGCAACTATAGAGCATTTATGCTTGTACTCGTTAGGCATTGCTTGTGTAGGTTGGTAAAATTTATTTTGTGATATATTTTTAGGGCAAACAGATAGCGGTATGCGTAACCTTTCGTCTGTTTTATGCACTTTGCCATACCTATAAGTATATTCGTCACACAATTCGCAGAACAATGAATATAGCCATAAATAATTATTAGCATTGTCACGAGTCCACAAAGCTGAAGGGTGGTTTTTATGTGTAGGCTTGTAAAATACAGCACTAACGTCGACATCCAATATGTGGTGTGATGTTGATAGTAACTGAGCATATTCCAAAATCATTTTAACTACATGCTTGTCATTATGCATTTTAGCGCATTTTTTTGTGTCATTACTTAAATAAAAAATATTCATAATATTATCCTTAAATTAATTTAACTTACAGGTACATTATACACTATGTACCTGCAAATTAACAATTATTTATCCAATTTGTACCCAATGAATTCTTTGAGCTAATACATCAAACTCATCATTATCCATTGGAGTCATATCCATAAGTGTTCCAATAAAATCTTCTACATTGTTACTTATATCACGGTCAAAATCTTCCAATATTTCATGGTCAAACCAACGTGCTGTAACTAGGTTTATACATCTTTTTGCTTGTACAGTTAGCATTGAATCTCCTTTCCATTCAGTTGCTAATTTATCATCGATTCGTCCGATAACAAGTTGTCTAACTTCTGCTATTTCACTTTCGCTCATCATATAGTGTTTCATTATATTTCTCCTAATTAATTTAACTTACAAGTTCATTATACCACGTTAGTAGGAAAAGTACAACATTTTTTTAACATTTTTTAATATTTTTTTATGCACCAGGTTAATTTTTAATGATTAGACATACACCACATGTGGTAAAAGTGCCGTGGCGGGACCCTCAGTGTTTTTTAGCATATGTACACGCAATAAAGTTGTTTATAATCAATAGCTTAGGTTTAGCTAAATTAAAGCAAAAAAAAGGCCAGCATAATTGCTAGCCTTGTATTTTAATTAATTGCTATATTCTTACAACTGACGAGTTTCTTCTTTTATCTCTAATCATATTTGTTGACTTAGAATGTGAGAAACAATTGTTGCACTTGTATTTTTGATAAGATGCTGTTCTAGACCGGTATATTCCATTTTTTATTAAGTGCTTACTTCCACAGTTAGGACATACGTCTCCAGTGCTATGGTCATTAAAATTAAATGGAGTTACTATCCAACATTTCAATTTGCCATAAAGTTCTTCAGTTAATTTAACATCATTTTTATTATATTTCTCCATTAACTTCCAAGCTTTGTTATCTCCGTTCATACACTCTTGCCACAGGTCAAATCCTTGGTGAGAAGTTTTTTTGCCTATTCCTAACTCTTGAGATATGTGGTCCAATTTGTTTGATACAAACTTAAAGTTACTTCTTACCGTTTGTAATAAGTCTATGTTTTTATATATATCAGGCTTACTTAGTCCTTCTAATAAAAACTCTTTGTTAAGAACTTTCATGTCAAATTTTTTGGAATTGTACCCAACTACTGCATCAGCCTCATTGATTAAGTTCCAAGCTTCCTTAATCATTTTTTTTCTTGTATCTTTGTGCTCAGAATAAAAGAATATTTTTTTATCATTACACCACTTTGCAGAAAAACATATCATTTTACTAGTATTTACTATTTGTGATATACCTATGTTAGTATTCCAAATATTCCAAAAATAACCTAAGCATGGAGCTGTTTCTATATCTAAGACAAGTATCTTAGGGCTATGCATAATATCTCCTTTTTTATTTAGCATATAATTATTAAAAATATTACCTAAGTTATTGATTATCTTTAAACATTCTGACGCCTTTATTATCTATTATAAGCGCTTGTTTTTTGTTATCTTTTTTATTTTTGCAAAAAGCGATATGAACCCAGCTGCCATATTCCAAAATAACTTGGTCATAACTAATATCGGAATCAACAATAGCGCGTACAATTTTTTCAGGAGTTCCGAAACCTTTGCATATAAAGTCGCAAGCCAACCCTTTAACGTGTTTGCTATTTGGTTTACTTTTAAGTAGTGTATTGAGCTCCAAGCACCTATAACCACTAGAAACGTTAATAGCATTATTATTAAGCAATTTTCTAACATTTTCCATTCCCTCAGCTGTTATTAATAAATTATCTAATTCATTACTTTTTGGCATATTATATATATCATGTCGTATAGCAGTTTCGCTAAAAGTAAATTCTTCTAATGTAAAATGTGGCGTTAGCCTTGTCATTTTGTTAAGCCGTTTTTCTTCTCGTAGCTACGCAGACCACCTAGACCTAACATACCCATAAGTACAGGTAGCATGGTAGAGGTGTCAGCTTGTGGAATAATAATGCCTAGTGGATGTAGCAATGGAGATATAAGAAAGTTTATAGCAAATCCTGATACACATACCCAACCTACTGCTGGTCTCCAACCTGCTTGAAACCATGCACCTTTAGCATCTTCTTTGTTAACTGCTATTTGTGCTAAAGCAATTTCATGAGCTTGCTTTTCTGCTAGTGTTGCTATTTCGTGTGCTAACTTATTTTTCGTGTCTATGTCTGGAATAAATTTATCTAATAATTTAGAAACTGGAGATATAAGTGCTGCTAACATTAATTCATCCACCCTCTAATGATAATAGAAACTAGACCACCAATGAAAGATGCTATAGCCATACCCATCCAAAAACCACCTTTACTTTGATTAGCTAGGGCAAGCAATTCTTTCATATCTTTTCTTAACTCATTTTGGCTATTTTGAAGGTGACCTATTTGTTCCTTCATTTTACCAAATTCTACAGGGTCTATTTCGCTCATTATTTTCCTTTATATTGGTATTCTAGTATCTGGTCCTATTTCTTCTAAGGAATCTATAAGAGACCTAAGTCTTTCATTAGTACCGTCACGTTCATCAAAAACGTCGTCTAACAAACCTAAGCCTATGGAACTTGCTGTAGGGTCTATTTGAACACGTGGTTTAAAATTAAAATCTTCAGATACGTTTATTATATTGTCTATATTTTTAGATTGCTTTTCAAGTAAAGATTTTCCTGCTTTTCTAGCTGCTAGCCCTGTGCCATAGCCACCTACTATAGCGGGTAAAATTGCTTCGAATGGTATGCCCATTTTCTGAGCTATCATTGTTGGTATACCTCCTGTGACAGCAGCACCTGCTATTGATTTAGGAGCCAATTGGCTGAAAATATTTAAAGTTTTATTAAGCTTTCCTCCCTTTGCAAACATTTCAAGAGCTTCTATCTCAGCTCTACTATATAGTTTAGTTCTTTTGGGATTAATAACCATATTTAAAACAAGCTGTTGAAACTTATCCATTTCAGTTCCAGTTTTGCTTCCTCTGAAATCTGCTACACGTTTCATTTGAGCTATTTCTTTCATTTTTGCTTGAGTTCCCCAAGCTGTTCTAGCTAAGCGCCATTTTGAAAAAGATTCATTAGACCCTTTAATTAAGTCTATTGGTTTTACAGACATTGTAAATTTATCTAATGCTGTCATTGCGTTTAAACCTAACTTACTAACTGTATTGTTAGAATGGCTTGCAGCATCTCCTGCTAGTGTTCTTAATGTTTGAAGTTGCTCTAATGTAACACCACCTCTTTGTTTTGATAGCTTTGCTATTTCATCTATAATACCTTTCGCTGTGTTTTGGTCTGCTATAGAGCCTCTAAATCCTCCCTTTTCAAATTTAACTTTTAATGAGTCGGCAAAATCTTTAAATATCTTTTTCTTAATTACCGCTCCAGCTTCATCTGCTTCTTTGTATAGTTTAGTAGCAAACTGTTTTTGTTCTGATTGAGTTTTTCTTTCTTTTAAAGGCTTTTTTGTTTTCGTAATTACTTTACCAGGAAGTCTAGATGTAATTGGAGATATTGCCGGTATTTTAGCGTCTTCAAAAAAATCACCTATAGCCTTTACATTTCTTTGTCCCTCTTTAGACTCTGGAGCATCTATTGCTTTATTAATAAAGCTAGCGGATTTTTTAGCTTCCACTCCTGCTTCAACATCACTCATACCACCAAGCTTATTTTTTGCTTTTAATCCTTCCTCTACTAACACACCAACTAATCCTGCTGGTATTCCTGAAACTAACGTTTTTGCTGTTTCTAATCCACCATATATTTCTGAGCCTATATTAGTACCGCCAACATTTTCTAAACCTCTTTGTAGTGGAGTTTTACTGGCCTCATAAATATCATCAGCTTCTTGTGTTTTTAATTTTCTTTCGTCGGCTTGGTCTAAACCTTTTAATTGTATTTCTTTTTTAGATAATTTTTCAGGGTCTGCAAATACAATTTCTTCTCTTCCATCAGTTAATTTTATTTTGTATTTTTTAATTGGCATTATCCGATTTCCTCCATTGATTCTACACCTTCTACTGCTCCACTAAACCCTCTATCAGGGAATAATTCTAACATTAGCCTACCAGTTTCTTCTTGGTATTCTTGTTGCAATAGAAATAATCCTTCATCTAATTCATTCTTTGTTTTTGCTATAAATTCTCCATTTTCATCTGTCAACCTAGAAGTCATACCCATTTTATACTGTAGCATTTTTTTCGATAGATTAGCAGACCTTTCGCTTATTAAACTTAACATTTTAAGTATATCTTCGTTGGCTTTTTTAGATTTACCTAAATCGTTAACCATTGTTTGGAATACTCTAAAATCGTTATCTGTCATAACACCAGATGCAGCAGGTCTTTGTGCAATTGCTAGTTTATTACCAATTGATTCAAAAACTTCTCCAGAAGCTAATTCTTCTTCACTGTAACGTTTTGGTTCCATATTCAAAGCAATAAGCATTTTATCTATAGCTCTAAATGCTTCTGTTCCTACTCCAGTTTGCCCTATGTGTGGTAAAAGTTTAAGAGCTGCTGCATAGTTAGCAAAATTAGAACTTGCTTGTTTCGATGTTTTAAATTGATTTGAATATTCTCCGTATAAGGTTTCATTGATAGTTTTTTTACCGCTATCTGATAAGTCGACGTTTACCAAAGAAGCTCCTATAGGTTTAAACTCTCCAGTTCTTAAATTTACTTGTCCACCTTTTCTAGGGTCCCCTCCATACGCTTCTATTTCTTCTTGTGTTGCAGGTCTAAATTGCTCAGGATTTTGAGTTTCATAATTTAATTTACCTATTTCTGCTTCAATTTTTGCTATATCATATATAGGTTTAGCTTTGTCAGGGTAAAGCATAGCAAACTCTTGAAGATTTTTTTTATTTAATTCTCTTGGGAACGTAGTTGTTATTTCTTCTGGGTTACCAACCTTAAAGCTTGGCGCTTGTTGAACACCGTCAGCAGACATTAATCTTTGGTCTGGTACAGGAGACATAACAGTTCTTGTAATTGGGTCTGCTTGAGTAAATAAATTAGCTCTTGCTTTTTCCATTTCATCGTTTAATTTAATAGCCTTTACCTTTTCTCTTAGCTCAGCTAATTGTCCTAAATTGTCGTATGGTTTTTGTGCAGCGTCTAAACCTGTCTTAGCAGCTGTTGCTAAATAAGGTAAAGGACTACCATATCCTTTATTCTTAGGTTGCATAGCATAACTTAAAGCCATGTTTAACAAGCCTTGAACTTTAGACTTTTCCCTTGCTCTTTTTACATCTTTATCTTTTAATATGCCAGCATCTAGCAACATTCTATCCCTGCTGCTTAAACCTAAACCTAATATATCTTCACCTATATTTAGGTTGTCATAAAAATTCTTTGCTTTGTCAAAAAGTGCCATGTATTTTTCCTAGGTAAAATATTTTTGTCTGATTAATCTTTCTTCCATGTCTTCGTAAAGTTGATTATTTAGTAATGAAGGGTCTGATACTCCCGCTATAGTCTCAGCCTCATTAGGACCTAATACGTTTAAAAAACCTGGTGGTTCTGGTACTATACTAGATTGCTTTACATCTACCGGTAAAACCGGTGCTATTTCTTGCGGCTCCATAGAGTCTTTATATGCATCTAGTCCTTCGTTTGCTATTACTGATTCTAAGCCCATATCTTCTGTGTTTTTATCTAAAAACTCTATTCCTGTTTTAGCAAAATCATTAAGAGGTGAACTAGTTATATCAAAGCCTTTTGTCATTGGCTTAGCATATTCTGCAAAATTAGCTTGCATTCCACCCATTTCAACTGGGTTTATAGCCATACTTGGCAGTGCCGCACTTGTTGCATCTAAAGGTAATGCTGCAAAATCTGCAGTACTCATTAATGCAGGGTTTACTGTCGATTGTGTTAATTGTTCTGCCAGTAAAGCATCTGCGCCAGGTCCCATTGATACAGCACTTGTACCTACAGCCTCTCCTAATCCTCCAGCTGCTGATAAACCACCAGATAAAGCACTTCCAGCGCCACCTAAAGCTCCTCCAATTAATGCTCCTTTAAATGGAGAATCACCTCTTGCCATACTAGATACTGCTCCTACTCCTGCTCCTACTAACATTGCATGGGCCATTATTTACCTCCTCCAGATTGAGTGGTTGTTTGATTAACTGGAGCTGGTGCTCCATAAGCCGCTGATAAATAAGATTGCAACTGTTGCCTTGGAGCATTTGCACCATACTCATATCTAGCTATATCTGACTGTAGTGCATTTTTATCAAAACCTTCTCTCATTTTTCCTACATTCATTAATTGCTGTATATCAGAATAATCTTGCGACGCTAATGAACCAGCTTGGCTTATTGCTGCATCTTGCCTACCTCTTTCTGTGGCATAGTTTTGATACGCAAGCTCTGAGCCTCTTTGTGATAAAGCATTGGCTAAATTTTCTGTTGCTTGAGATTCTAACTCACCCATTGCTCCAGAACCATACCTACCAGATGCTGCTGTTCTTCCACCTATATCTCTAATCGCCTTATTAAATTCAGACACAACAGGTTTTGCAGCATTTGACATCATTTCTGCAAAATAAGGATTTGTTGCGGATAATCTGTCTCCTCTAATAGTACCTAATGCCTCTGCCTGCGCTGCGGGCACTAGAGGGCTTCCAGAAATAGCTCTTGATTCAGCAAGTGCTAAGGCATCAGTTGTAGCTGAAGAAGGGTCTACATATGTTTTACCTGGGTAATAATCAGGAGCTCCAGCTTTATACTGTTCTTGAGCTTCATCCAAGCCATATGTTATATACGGTAATATAGCAGGGTCTATTTCTTGTTTTGTCGTAGAAGTTCCACCTCCTCCACCACCTTTAAATAGTTTTCTCCCTAACTTACCGTTATCCTCTGATTGAGGTCCGTCTAGCTCTGGAAAATAATCGTTCATAGTTTTAGCTCCATTAATCTGTACTTAGGTTTAAAATTAAATCTAGAAAATAATCTTTCTAAAGATTTGTAACCAGTAGAACATTGTACAGATGTTCCACCGCTGCTTTTTATCCACTCGATAAATTCTGAATATACCTCTTTAAATTTTGTTCCACCAGCATAGGTAACATATGCTACTCTATCATTAGGGTAAACTATCCATTGTAAAGTACAAGCACTATAACAATTCTTATCATCTCCAATTCCTAACAATAACTGTTGCTGCCCTTGTGATGCCATTAATTTTAATTGGTCTATACTAAACTCTCCGTTTCCTTTTTCTATGGCTTTTATTAAATGTTTTTCTGCTAAGTGCCAATATTGTTGAACATTATTAGTGGGAACAACGTATACTTTTATAGTCATAATTCTCCTTATTTAACCTACTATAATGTAAGCAAACAATAAGTCTGCATGTGCAACACTTGTATGTGTTATAACTGCACTACCTTTAGCATGACTGGAGATGTAAGGTGATTGCGCTGCTGCGTTAGCAGTTAAAGGTGATAGTAAAATAACACTATCAAAACCTAATCTCTCATCATTTAAAGTGGTTGTTGTAGAACTTGCTGATAATGTAATACCGCCAGTATTATTTGTTTTGCCATTCATAGCATTATTAGTTACTTCTGCAACTGCTCTAGGCTCACCGCCTTGATAAGGCAATGTTCTATACATTCCTGCCATTATCTACTACCTTGAGTTTTAAAATCTACATCTACAGCCATAGCTGTACGCCATGAGCCTGTGGGTTTTACCGATACCCTATGGTATCTACCCCCAGTTCTAATGTTAGCCCTACCCTCTGAAGAAGTAGATACAGTAGCTCCAAAAATAATTGAATCATCTAATTCTCTTCGACTAGCTATAGCAATGTCAGCACTTCCATTATCTATTTGTGGTCTTAATAAATTAATTACAGAATTATACCCATCTTCTAAATCAGTTGTTACTAACTCACTATTATAAGAAGAGCCTGTAAAAGTAATTATCTTAGTATCTTTTGCACCAGCAAATAAAAATTTTCCACCTATCCATAATCTAGCATCTAGTGATGCAGGCATGGTATCTATATCAGTATAGCCTAAAGTACCTAAACCTTCTAACGTAGTTCCTGAAGTAGCTATATTTCCTAATACCGTTGCTGTAGTTTCTACTCTTGACCATTTATCAATAGTCCAATTATATACAAGCATGCTTCTGCCACCACCAACATTAGCATAGTTCCATATAGCAATATTTAATGCTGGATTAATAGAGGTTGTCATTGAGTTTAAATCACTTAAGTCACAATCAGAGAAAAACCATCTATCTATTTTTTCATTACCTATTGCTTGTACTTGAGTTCCGTCACACCTATAAAAACCGTCATCACTTAAAAAGAATGAAACATTATTATATTGACATACAGAGTTGCCATTTAGACAACCTAACCCTCTAGATATGTTGTCAAATTGAAAGAATAACGGTGACCCAACATAAGACATTCGCACTACAGATTTTTCTAGAAAAACTAAACCAAATTCACCACCTGTTAATGCTTGTACATTACCACCATCTGCAATAACTTGTACATCTGACTGTGAAGTAGAACCTGCAGTCCAATCAGTTTCATCGTTGATGTCCGACCAACGTACTGAAGACCGACCTAAAGCTCCTGTTGCTAAACTTCCTGTAACAACAAAATCTCTTACTACTGTTATGTTTTTTACTGTTGGAGATGTTGCTACGTCTGCCCATGCAGTTGATGTACCAATTGTCCAATATTGTACAGCAGTTGTTCCGTTAACTGCTAAGACTGTTTTTCCAAATTGCGTAAACTTCCATGGAAATGTACCTGTATAACCACCAGACCTAGATTTATCTTCTAATGCCTCTGTAGCAGAATTAAATTTAAACAATTTAGTAGAGCCACCTGCAAATAATACAACTTCTGTGTCCCATTTTGAAACAAATACAGAATTAATATTTTCCGATGCTGCTTCACTAAAATCTTCGGCATTAGGAAAAGGTTGATAGCCTACAGATACAGGTATTACATTTTTTGCATCATTTAAACTTCCTGCATTATCAGGTTGGTCAGGGTTCCAATCATTAAATAGTACGCGTTTAGTAGCCATTAGTTTATTTCGGTTCCTATTATTGTTCCTGCAACTGTTTTTGTAGTTAATGAAATGCCATCGATAGCATAACCAGCTCTACCACCTAAATTTGTACCATCAAAATCAGGATTAGGTACTCCACGAGAACCAGCAGTTCCAAGATTACCACCATTACCACCTACTGACCCATATTGTTGTTCGCTAGATCCTGGAGTTGAGTAATAAGAATTTCCAGAACCTCCTGTGGTTGCTGTACCTACCGAACCAGCTGGGCCTGCTCCTCCTCCACCTTGACCTACAACACTTCCTGCTCCTCCTCCACCATTTCCTGTGTAGTCATCGTAAGTTTCGCCAGAACGATTAGTTCTTCCACCTCCACCTCCTCCTCCACCACCAGCAGCAATAGTTGTATTGTTAGTTAGTTTAAGAGTGTTTCTGGTGTATATAGCAGTACCACCTTCTGTGCCTGGTTTAGCAGCTGGGCCTATTCCAGCTACCCTATCACCACCTTTTCCACCTGCTCCAATAATACTACCATTATTTGTTAAATAAACAATAGTTCCAGAAGCAAATCCATCTATAGACAGCGCAGGTAATGTATAACTAGAGCTGCTAATTTCAACGCCAGATGCAATTTCAACTACTGCCGTTATTGGTGATATAGGGCTACCAAGTAAAGTAAATAAATTTACATTTTGTGCAGATGCAGTAATGGTAGCTGTGTTAAACATAAGATACCAAGTACCACCTTGTCTAACATAAATTTGGTTTGCTTGTTTCCATACGCCACCATCTTTAGCATAAATTTTAGATGGAGCAGCAAATGAGCCAGAATTTTTTACTTGTATTGTCATTAAATTTGATACCAAATATCTCCATCACTACCACCACTTGGAGAGGATGAAGATATTGTTTTTGCTCCTGTAGCGTTTGTTCCTATGTCTGCAACATTAACTGAATTTATAGTGCCAGCAGTTGTCCATGTGCCGCCAGTAATTGCAACAGCATTTGCATTTTGAGTTGCAATAGTACCTAAAGTACCTACTTTAGTTTGCACAAAAGCAGTGGTAGCTAGTTGTGTGGTATTTGTTGAGGCAGCTGCTGTTGGAGCTGTTGGAATACCAGTTAAAGTTGTTGTACCATCAACCGTTAAATTACCACCAACCACTAAATTATCATCATCATATCCAGTAGAGAAGTTTTTAACTTGTGCCATAATTTCACGTAGCGCATTATTAATAGTTGCTGGAGGGCATCCTTCATTTATGTTAATGCCACCAACGTCTGTATTGGAGCCTGCTGTGTCTGACCATTCTGATATTTTATCTCTACTCATATTATCCTATCCTTAACCAAATGTTTGAGCCTACTGGAACAGGTGTCCAATTACGACCACGATTATGCCCACTAGCTGTTAAATTTATTGTTGACGAAATTGATGCATCTGCTGAAAAAATTACACCACTTGCTACACTTACTGAAGCTATCCCAGATATGCTTGGAGTAGCTGATATAGTATATCCACCTAATGCCGTTAGATTACTAGTGCTAGATATATCGGCTTCACCTAACACAAATTGCCCAGCAGATTCTGCTGTTACACTAGCTGTACCACTTATAGTTGCTTCTGCACTAACTATTTGACCAGAAGTTATTGCTTGTAATATTGCTGCACCATTTATATCAGCACCACCAATAACTATTTGACTTCCAGATACGGCTAATACAGTTGCTGTGCCTGTGAAACCAGCTTCACCTAATACAGTTTGACCTGTTGTTATTGCTACAACAGTTGCTGATGCTGTTATAGATGCATTGGCTTCTTTAATGCCACTAGGTAATGAACTAAAAGGAGCTGCTGAAAAACTACTTATACCAAACATTCATTGCTCCTAAAATTTATCAAGTGTTTTTTTAATTTTATCTAATATCATAGGCATAAGTTTCATTCCTGAATAGCCTACAAAAAATGCTAATGCAGGTGCAAAAGTACCGTGTAAATTAAATGATTCTATTACTGGTGGTATTAAAAATTTAGCTGATATTAAAGCAATACCTATATTGTAAAATAATTCTTGTCTATGTCTTTTTCTTTCTACTAACCAATTTATATGACCGCCTTTTGGCCTTCTACCTTTTACTTTTTTGGTATTGTAGTTGCATAAACCACCTGCAATAGATGCTATTACAATTATCCAATCCATTAGTTAAAGACCTAATTCAGTTTTAAGTTTTGGTATGTTTAGCTGAGGAACAACTATTTCTTCATGTTGTGTTTCTTGTGACCAAGATGTTCCTACTAAAGTTTCTACTTCTGTTTGCTTTTCAGGTTTGTCATCAAGCATTTCTTTTTTGCAATATATTTCGCACCAACCTAATCCCGCTAATGCTAAAGCATCTTTTAAATCTTGTAAACTAGCACCCTCTTCTACAAGGGTTGCTATGTTATAGTTTAATTTTTCATTGTCATCAGGGTTTTGTGATTTAGTTTTATCCGAAGCAAAACTAACTACAACAGCTTGAGTGTCCTTATTGTATTCATGTACTTTTGTATATATTGTTGCCATAATTTTTTCCTAAATTAAAATTAAGTTACTCCACCTAATCGTGTTCCTGTAGTTGCCCATGTAATATTTGAGTTGCCGTTTGCATAATTTCCTGCAGCACCGCCTCCTCCTCCTGAACCACTTCCAGACCCTCCTGTACCACCTGCAGCACCTAGTCCGCCTCCTGCTCCACCACCATTCCCACCAGAACCTCCTCCGCCTCCTGATGTTTTAGAGCCTCCTGAACCTGCATTACCTCCACCACTAGAAGATTGACCAGATGTACCACCTCCGCCACCTGCACTATAACCTGCACCACCGCCTCCGCCAGCCCCTCTATTTTGACGGAAAGACAAACAACTATAAAAATATTGAGCACAATAGGTGCTACCACTCGAACCACCACCGCCGCCACCGCCACCAGCAACTGTACCGTTATTAGTAATATTAACAGCTCGTTGTGCTAAGATAGCTACGCCACCTGGTCCGCCACCACCACCATTCGCACCAGAATAAGCAAAAGCAGAGCCAGTTCCTCCTACTCCGCCTGTACCTACAATAAATCCATTATTAATAATAAATATTTCATCGCCTGCATCGAAGTCACTTGGAATAGTTAATGCTACTGCACCTGCACTATTTGACCCTACATAGATTCCAGAGTTAATAGTAAGAGTTAAAATACTATTACCTGCTACATATTCGCTACCTCGATTAGCCCAAATATTATAGTTTTGTGTGTCAGCACTTATAGTTAAAGCAATCTCTACAGCTCCACCTGCTCCTGCAGCTTGCATCATTCTTGACCTATTAAACATTAAGCAAATCCTGTTCCTGATTGCATGCCATACCAATTAGCTCCGTCTGAATAAAATACATATATATCTATTCCTGTTCCTTTGTCTGGTTCAGAACCACCATTCCATTTAATAGTACCTGCCCAAGTAATAGTGTTACCTGTTGCGTGGACAATAGTAAAAGATTTACCTGCTGCAGCTGTTGGCATAGTAATTGTCATAGTGCCTGTGCATGAAAAGACTGTGCCTTCTGTTGCAAGGTTAGGTGTAAAACTCGCTGACTTAGTTACCTGTGTTTCTGTGACACCTGTAAATGTTTGTACACCTGTAAATGTTTGAGCATTAGTTAAATCTAATGTAAAGGCTGTGCCACCAAGACTTAAACCTGCTCCTGCTGTATAAGTAGTGTTGGTTGGTACTGCCCATGTCATTACGCCAGAACCATTAGTTTGTAAAAACTCATTAGCATCACCATCATCATTAGGAAAAGTTAATGTGTAACTAGCTCCTGCACTATGTGGTGGACTTTTAAGTTTAATACCATGAGAGTTTACATAACAATTTAATTGTATATAACCATCTTGTGATACTCCATCACCCTTAGCTTCTAAACTAGGTACAGAAGCTGTAGATACTAAATTTAATTTGTCTGTAGTAACTGCATCATTAACAATCTTATTAGTAGTAACTGCATTGTTAGTAATGTTAGCTTCTACTACCACATTACTGCCACTAATATTATCAGAGTTATCTAATGCTACAGCTTTTTCAGCAGGATAGGTGCAAAATACATCACTTGTACCAGCTAAAGTAATTGCACTACCACTATTACTAGATTCAAGAACAGTTGTTCGTGCTAATACTGTACCTGATGCTGTATAAGTGCCTAGACCTACTTCCCAATTATTGCCACTTTTAATAGCATAATAGGTAGTATTACCATCACCAATAACAGAAAAAGACTGGAATCCATCTTTAGCACCTGCTAGTGTTATATTACCAGTACCAGTAGTCGTGGTAGTTTCTTGTACTCTATCTTTGACAATAAGTGCCATGATTTATCCTCTATGCTAATGTTACTGTTAGGTTACCTGTTACAATTTTAAATACATCGCCTGTGTCAATAGTTTTAGCTGCATCTAAAGCTGTGTGGTATAACATATTACCACTAGAAGCTGCATCCCATAAACC
>Ga0209337_1000430_pt1 | contig 33790 bp, 61 predicted proteins | sample LinPmetageLP53_FD_184044 | JGI IMG/M metagenome (GOLD analysis project Ga0209337, IMG submission 184044) | Marine viral communities from the Pacific Ocean - LP-53 (SPAdes) (version 2) | ecosystem: Environmental > Aquatic > Marine > Oceanic | place: Pacific Ocean | collected 2010-02-08
CCGCCTACTGTAGCCACAGACGTACTGTCGAAGTCTGCTGTAGGTACTGCCGTTTTCCTTATACTGTCTCGGGCCGCCGGACTGACTGCCGTTAGACTGCCTCTAGCATTCTCATGTACATCACTCGTATTGACTGCCGCCGGATACACAGATACCGTATAGTCATCACTACTGCTATCTGTACTACGTCTATTAGGATCATTGAACCCTACGTCCGGATTGCCTAAGGCCGCCGGTATACCAGGGAGGCCGCCTAACACTAGTGGCTCCTGTCTGTCCTTGTCAAAGAAAGATACCAATACCCATGTGCCCTCAACATAGAAGCTAGGGCTAGTGCCTAATCCACTGTTACTGCCATCATGCGATAGTACAGTAGCCCATGGTAAATCATCTGTGGGTAGCTGTACCTTGTCCTCTGTGTGGATACCCAATACACGGACCTTCACCCTGCCTAACTGCTTGGGATCTGCCCTGCTCTCCACGACACCGTAATAATTATTCATTGATCTGCTCTTTTTTCAGCCGTTGGGCCGTCTGTTTTAAAGGACTACGTTCTATATTCTTTTCACCATTTGCGTAATTTACAACTTTACTAGGTTCTTGTAAATCTTGTAAAGAACGATCCCACAAAACCCCATATAAATCAATGATATTTTCACTACGCAATATCTTAATTCTATTCAATATCCAGTCTTTCATTAATGCCTATCTATCACAGCACTAGGTGTTTTAGCCATGTCTTTGAGGTTATCTTTGATACTTGATTTGTTATCTTCATATCGTGTGGCAACATTGTTTCGTGTACACTCAGCTACCAGTATATATCTATTGTTGTCTACCTTATGAACAAGGTTCTCAACAAGATATTGACCTGTTAGAAAGACATCATAGATTTCATCTTGTGCATTTGCAATTGGTTCATGAGATGGTATGTTTAATGTAATCATATCTCCAGCTGCAACGTTACTATTACCATGCATTTCTATTTTTACTCGTATACCATAAGATGATTTACCTCTAAGTCTATCGGGATAACTCTCTCCTGTGTTGCTGTAGTTTGTTTCATCTGAGGTGTCAGCGGTGTGTAGATACGGGTCTTTAGATGAGGTTGTAATTGTAGCGTCCGGAAAATCGAATAATCTATCGGAATTTTTCTCTGGTGTCTCTGTATAAAGAGGTTCTCCTGACTTACTCGTTTTGTTGTTTATATATGTTGCGTAGGATGAAACGTTTTTACTAAAGGACTTGTCTGTGCGATTGTAACTGTAATGTGTATTGTTGAGTAGTCCATTTGTATTGTCTCGTAGTGTGTCTTGTGTTGTCATAATCTTATACGATAATAACGTTCTCATTTCAGTTGGTGTATCTACTCGTGGTCGTTGATTGGCTGTAAAGAACTCCTCAACACTTTCTCTTGGTGTGTTGGCACTCTCATAATACAGTTTATCACGACTGCAAAAGTTATATCCTCTATGATTTTCAAAGAACAAATATCCACTTGACTTATGTTCTCGTGATACACTACGATTGGCAAGCATTCTCATGTACTCAAATGGATAACGATTGTTTCCTAGTAAATGTGTAAATGATGATGATGGCTCAACAAAGTAATTCTTTTCTGTTTTCAGTATGTTTTTGAGTATTCTATCAGCGATTTGATCTGAGGAACCTTTATGTGCGCTCTTTACTCTTGTCTGTGTATTTCTCATTGCGTCCATACTCGTAAAATGTAGTGTATAGACTTGCTCATATGCGCTTGTAGGCACAATGTCACTTATTTTGTAGATACGCCCACGGAATGTAGTAAAATCTATTCTCTCGGCTTCGTCATTTGTTGAAAGGGTGAACTCTATTTCTTCTTGTCCTGTCATAGACATATTGGCACGATGGTTCATAGTGTCTCGTATAATCAAATTACCTGACATATATGGCGTATCAATACTCTCATAGATGTTTAACTCCATCATCAAATTACGAACTGATACTTTAGGAAGTAATTGTCCACATATTACTACATCTTGCAACAGATAATCACCTGCAAGAAAGTCATTCATTGCCATATCTATCTCCTAATTAATTCACGAAACTGCTCTGTAAACTTTCCTACATACGCACGGTCTAATAGTCTTATGCGTCTCTTACTGTCATTTAGCGTTTCTTCATGCTCATAGTTGGTTACTGGTAATGCGTCATCTGTATCACTAGATACCTGTAATTTTCTTGTAGTATCGCCAGAAGTCGCATTGATCTCATAGTGATGAATACCATCTGGATTGCTGTACTTATCACTCACAAAGTTAGATAATGCGACTTGATCTAGCGGCCAATCATAACGGGAGGTTATGTTGTTTATTGTGACTATGACCCAATGTAATTCTGGATCACCATAATATTTGTCTGCAACGATATCAGGTTGTTCACCATCTTTAACGTTATACTCGTCAAATATCAATGTATTCGCAGCAACGTTACTTTTTAGGTTGACACGGCGCAAAATATCTGTTATAAGTGTTCTATTCTGATTATCTTGTAGGTCATACTCGTATAATGGGAATCTTTCAAAATATGCCATGGTTATTAAAATCCTTGTTTAATTAATTCTTTTGTAATTACTTCTGTTTCTTTAAAGTTTAGTGTTAAATTTGTTTCTGTTGGCGCAGGACTACCATCTACTGGTCTAAAATGTTGTGGTTCGCCACTTGGACCATACTTTACATCTACACTTGTACATACACATGAATGTATCATAGGATACCAAGTGTTTTGTACGCCTTGATACATGTAAAATATATCAAATTCTGCAGGCATTCTAAAGTGACGCCCTACTTTCTCACCAAACATACGCTCAGGTGAGGCATGAAACTTAAATAAGCGTACTATATCATCTACAACACGCACCTCTCTCTCACTTTTAGGTGTCATTCTAAAGTTGTATGAAAATTCTCTGAATCCTACATTAGAAAATATAGCTTCTAACGCAGGGTTTGGTGCCTCGTTTAACATTTTGTTTAATTGTCCCGCAGGATCACCAGAACCTAAGTATGATGAAATCTTTAGTACACCCTTTGCACCCATTAATTCACCTAAACTACTCGCAAGAGTATTTAAGTTTGCGACATTAGCTTGACTTGTAATGTAATCACTTAATGATTGACCCTCTCCTACTACGCCAGCTGTCTGCATAAGAACACCACCTAGTCCTGTCTCGTCACTTTTATAATTCATTTTATAACTTGTTTCTATTCCTGGTGGCATGTACAGCGCAATCGTGTCTTTTGATTTTACAAATCTACCTGCTTGTCGTAAATTATAACTTGTGCTATAACCTTCACGACCTGCTTGTCCATCTTCTCTTTTCAATGGTTTAAATTCTTCTTTGATTCCTTTTGAACCTACACTAGATGATCTTGAAATTCCGTCAAATTTTTGTCCTTTATTACCACTTAAATTTGTCCCAAATGAAACATCAGATAAATTAGCAGTACCTTCTGCATATGCAGACTTTGTTGGATTTATATATTTTGATGTGTTTCTTTCGTAGATGTGAAACAGTATATAATGTCCGTGATCATTGTTACCTAAGTCTTCTGGATACTGGTGTACACCATAATCAAATCTGCTTTCCTCTAAGCTAAGATGTGATGTATCAGCAGGGGATTGTGAACCTCTTGATAGACTAGGTTTTGTTATTGCAGCTGCTTTATTAGAAGCACCAAATATACTTCCTTGCAATCTGCTCTTTAATCTTTGTAAGCTTGACATAATACTATTTATATGTTATCGTGAGGATATCGTGCTCCAATGTTTAAGTACATCCTCTGTAATGATTTGAAAATTATAGCCCCTTTTATCACAATACTTCTTACATGCTGTCCATTTTGCGTTGTTGATAACATATTGCTCTGCATTATACTTCCATGATTTTGTCTTGCGTTTTGGTATAGTAGGTGGTACTGTTTGTTTCTTTGGTTTGATCTCCCATACTGTTTCTACTACCTCCCCTTTGGTATTCTTATATCGCAACCAACAATCAGGAAAGTACCTGCTTATTCTGTTTGTAAGTGGATGTCTATATGGTACAAATATTTCTTCACTTGCCCATTTCAATATGCTTGGATTTGCGTCAAGATATTTAAATACAGTTAGTTCCCACGAACTACGATATATGATGTTTGTAGGGTCACCTTTATACTTTGATGAATTTTTTGGGCGATATTTGCCTTGTACTAGTATTCTATTTGATGTACGTTTTATTCTTTTCATTCTAATATTTAGAGATAAATAGTTAACATGGCAAAAAGTATATTTGATACAATTAGAGATACGGCAGGTGATAGAGACTTATCTATCAATTGGTATAAGAAGAAGGTAGCAGAATTGTCAAACAAGATATCTGCAGCTCGTCTTATGCGTGGTGGTAAACTAAGAAACACACCTACGTTTAATAAACTACATTTTTTTAAATACAATCCTAAACTCAAAGCAATACTACCATACTACGATATGTTTCCACTTGTTATGCCTATACAAGCAGCGCCAGGTGGATTTCTTGGAATTAACTTTCACTATCTACCAATAGCATTGAGAATGAAATTATTAGAGACATTAGATAAAAGAGGCTTTACGGGTAACTACTCTAAACTAAAAAACATTAGAGAGATTAAACCAACACTCAAACATTATTTAAGAAAACAATTCGTAAGTGGATTTTTACAACTGGAAGAGGATGATTATGCGCCATCTATTTTTATGCCAGTAGCACAATTTAAAAAACAAAGCGCAAGTCAAGTATGGCGTGACAGTAGGAGAATGATTTAATGGCAATATTTAGAGGCGGAAAAAGATTAGGACCTTTTGATATAAGAATAGGGTTGCCAAGAGGTACAGAGTATGATAATATACCTGGCGATCCTAGATTAAAACAAAGGTCAAATCCTGAAACAACAATTAATCGTTTTAGAGGAGCAATTAGTAAAGGTGAAGGATTAGCACGTAATACTCGTTTTCTTGTTAACATTGGCTTACCAAAAGGTCAGTTGTTACAAGAATTATTGCAAGCAACATCATCAAATGCAAAAGCAGGTGTTTTAGTTGGTGATTTAGCAGAGGATCCAGTTGCTGTAGAACAAGGATTTGTTGACGCTGGTGCTTATATGGAATATGATAAATTAAGCGCTGACGCTGCATTAATGTGTACTAATATTACTATGCCTAGTAGAACATTTAATACAAGTCCATATCGTATTGCTGGTGCCCCATATAAATATCCAACACAAGTACAATATGGAGATATTACTGCTACATTTATTGGTGATAAGTTTTTAAGACTTCGATCATTTTTTGAAATGTGGCAATCAACAATATACAATAATCAAACAGGTCATTTTAATTTTTACAAAGATTATATTGGAGATATAGATATATTTCAACTTGGTCAGTTTGATGATATGAATGATAGAGACGCCGCTACTTATGGTGTAAGATTGCGTGAGGCATTTCCAGCACAAATAAGTGAGATACAATATGATAGTGGTAATCAAAATCAATATGTGGCTATTCAAGTTACATTTGCATATAGAGATTGGTTAAATTTCAATCTTGATGTTGATAGTGTCGGCAAAGTTGGCGGACTATCATCAGGTACAGTAAAACCAGGAGGTGGATTTTTAAGTAGTTTGCCGCCTGAATTAAGAAGGGTAGGACGTGGAATTGCACAACAATTAAAACGTTCTATACCTATTGGAAAAGTATTTGGCGGGAAGGTGTTCCCACCTCTTACATTTTAAATTATAAGGAGATAATATTATGGCATTGCCAAAGTTAAATACACAAACATTTGAGTTGAATGTCCCTAGTTCGGACGATAAAATTAAATACAGACCTTTTCTCGTTAAAGAAGAAAAAGTCTTATTACAAGCACAACAAAGCGGTAAGGCTACTGAAATGGCTGACGCTTTAGTTCAAGTGATAGAGAATTGTACTTTTAATAAAGTGAAAGTTAATAATTTACCATCATTTGATATAGAATATCTTTTCTTAAAGATACGTTCTAAATCTGTAGGCGAAAAAGTTGATCTTATGATCACTTGTCCAGATGATAACGAAACAAAAGTTAAAACGACTGTTGACTTATCTAAAATAGAGGTTGAAGTAGATGAAGACCATAATAACACTATTGATCTTACAAAGACTGTAAAAGTAATTATGAGTTATCCTACTATCAAAACATTTAGTGGTGTAAATATGACTGATCTAAAAGCAGATGAGATTATATCAATGACTACAAAATGTATTCACCAAGTTATAGATGGTGTAGAAACATATGAAGCAACAGATATGAACCCACAAGAATTGGAAGATTTTATAGAAAATCTTACACAAGAACAATTTGGAAAGATTCAAAACTTCTTTACAACAATGCCTAGACTAAGACATATTGTAAGTGTTACGAATCCTAAAACAAAAAAGAAAGGTAAAGTTACACTTCAAGGTATGCAAAGTTTTTTTTAGTAGGCCTCTCGCACATTGATTTAGAAGCCTATTATCAGCTAAACTTTCAAATGATACAATTACATCATTGGTCCTTGACTGAAATTGAAGATATGTTACCTTATGAAAGAGAGATTTATTTAACAATGTTGAATGAACATGTTAAAGAAGAAAACAAAAGAATGAAGGAAGCACAATCTAAGAACAGGAGATAAAAATGGCAGAGGCAGAAAAAATAATAGTACAATCACACCCAGCAGATACAAATGGTGATGGTAAAGTAAGTGCTGAAGAGCATAAAATGCACATGGAGTTTAAGCGTAAAGAATTAGAAGACGCTGACGCTATGAGAGACGCTCAAAGAACTATGGCATGGTACTCACTATCTGGTATGTTAATGTACCCTATAGCAGTAATCTTAGCAAATATTGCTGGACTAGAACAAGGCGCAAAAATACTAGGTGACATGGCAGGTGTATATTTTATCGCTGTTGCAGGTATCGTTGCAGCTTTCTTTGGTGCTCAAGCAATGACAAGTAAAAAGAAATAAACTATGGCAGATTTTAAAGACGTAATCATTAGACTACAAGAGAATAAGAACGATAACCGTGAGGTTATTAAAGAGCAGACTGTACAATTATCGTCTGCTTTTAAAGATGTTATTAAGTCTCAAAATAGGTCTTTTGGTCAGTCTTTAAGTTTGCAACAAGGTAAAACAAATGAAGCATTACAAGGTCTTGCCTCTTTATTCAAAGTAGAAGGTAAGGGTGAAAATAAAATTGAATCAGCACAACTAGGTTCATTAGACAATGTTGCTACTATACTTACAGATATTCATGAATCACTAGAAAGAACATTTAAATTAAATGAGCAAATGGCGCTCGAGCAAGAAAGATTAAGATTACTTAATCAAAATAGTGCGGCGCCAGGTGTTGCAGGTGCTGCTGGTGGTGAAACTAGCAAAGGTAAAGGTTTGGGTATGTTGGGTATTGGTGCTCTTGCAGGCGCAGCTTTAGCTGGAGCAAAAGGTCTGGCAATGATGGGTGTTGCAATATCTGCTTTCTTTGGTGGTCTTGTTGCTGGTAATGCAGCGTTAGATTACTTAGACGCTGATTTAGACTTTACAAAAATAAAAGAAGCCGCAAAAGGTTTCTCTGGAATTGTAGGAGAATTAACACCAGAAGCAATGGTCGCTCTTGGCGGACTAATGGCTGTAAGTGCCGTTGGTGGTACTAAAGCAGCTAAAGGTGTTGGTACAATGGGATTTGCAATTTCTGCTTTCTTCGTAGGTTTATTAGCAGGTGACGCTCTCATAGAGGGGTATTCAGCACTAGGAGGTGATACTGATTTTGAAGGAATGAAAAAAGTAGTAGTTGGTTTCAATGGTCTCATTGCTGAAATGTCAACATCTACCCAAGTTGCATTAGGTACATTAATTGCAGCTGGTTCTGTATTAGGTATAGCAGGAAAATCTGCAATGTTAAAAGCCGCATTAGGTGTCGCAGCAATGGGTGCAAGTATTGTAGGATTGTTTATAGGTTTTGCAGCAGGTGACGCCTTAATAGAAGGAACTTCATTAGCAGACGCTACTGGATTAGAAGGTATTAAAAAAGTAATCACAAGTTTAGGTGAAATTATTGGTGATTTAGACGCAACAACAATTACAGCATTAGGTGTTCTTATAGGTGGTGGTGTTGCATTAGGTGTACTCGCAAAAAATCCACTAACAGCTGGACTTGCTGTTGCCTCACTTGGTGCAGGTATCGCTGGATTGTTTATAGGTCTTGCAGTTGCTGACGCAACAATGGCATGGTTAGGTAGTGACTTTAACTCAATCGCAACAGCAATGACAGGATTTTCTAGTGCCATTGGTAATTTAGATGATAAGGCACTTGTTGCATTAACAGGTCTTTTAGCTGCAGGTGGTTTACTTGGAGCAATTACAACGCCTGCCGCACAAGCAAAAATGGTTCTTGGTATTGGTGCATTATCTCTTGGTGTTGCAGCTTTCTTTATGGGATTTGCAACAGCTGATTTTATTGCAGCGAATGTGGGTGATGGTAGTTCAGCAAAAACTTTAATTACAAACTTTGGTGAAGCTATAAGTGCATTAGATACAACAGCATTATCTACATTAGGTGTATTATTAGGTGCAGGTGCAATATTTGGTATGGTACCTGGAGCAGCTGGTGGTGCCGCAATAGGTATGGGTTTAATTGGTGCTGGTATTGCAGCTTTCTTCTTAGCATTTGATGGAATGACAAAAGTTGCTAGTGTGATTGGTGTAGATGGTTCAGGCACTAAAGCACTTATTGGTAATATGGCTGAGGGTGTTGCAAAATTAAATGAAATAGATGGACAAAATTTAGATAAAATTGTAGGACCTCTTGCATTATTAGGACCAGCAATACTTGCGTTCATGGGGTCTAAAGGACTTGGTGGATTAGTCACTGGTACAGTAGGTGCTGCAAAAGATGGATTTAATTATCTAAAAAGTTTCTTTTCAGAACCAGGACCTAAAGGACCTACACTTATTGATAGTATGGTTGAAATGCTTAAACCATTAGAAGATTTTAACGCTGATAGTTTATCAGGATTTATTACATCTACAAATGCTTTAACTGATTTTATTAATAATGATTACAGAAAAGGAGCAGATGACTTTGAATACTTTGTCAATAAATTAGTAGAGACTGTTCCTAAATTAGAAAGTGCTGTATTTGGTAATGGTGATGATCTGTTAGGTCTTGCAAATGGTGATCTGTCTTACTTAGACGCCGCAAGAAATGTAACAAGATTAAAAGAAGCATTATCACTAGACATGGGTGAATTATCACAAACACAAATGGATGGTACTGCTGGTAGTGGTGGTGTTGTTAATGCAAGTGCAAACTCAATCAGTACACAAAACGTTACAAGCAAATCAACATATTCTGTACAAACAAGTTCTACCAATCATGAAAAAACAATTGGTATGATGAATCACATCAATGGTTCATTATATAACGAAGCCCTTCCAGATTTCTAAAAAGCATAAAAAAAGGAGGGTACAATCATATACCCCCCCTGGTGTTTTCCTTGCTAGCGTGTCGCTTAGCGATACTTTTTTTCGTTACGCCGTCTGATATCTAGGTGTTTTAGTCAAAGTTGATAAATTTTTTGTCTTTCGTGCTCTTGTCTGTTTCTTTAATTGTTTCATTTTTTTCTCCCTTTGATATGTTCGTAGCATAGTTGCTGCTTCCCTAGTAAACGTCATAAGTTCTCCTTTTATTGAAATGTGTATATTTGTATCAGTTCTTCCTTTCCTTTTACTTTTATCTCACCAATACTTTTAGTCTTAAATGTATCTGGTAACAGTTCTTGTGTGTATGATGACCATATAGTCTTGTTGTCTATATGTTCGTGTCGCCCTGCCGTTGCTTCTAGTCTTGCGGCTAAGTTAACAGCGTCACCTACTACTGAATAGTCAAGTCTTGTTTTTGACCCCATGTTACCCACAATAGCAGTACCGGTATTTACACCTGTACCAACATTGATATCTGGTAGTCCTCTTTCTTTGTAAAGGACTTTTAACTCTTTAACTTTTTCTTCTATCTCTTGACATGATTTGATTGCCATTTCAGCATGATTAGGAATATCTAATGGTGCATTGAATATTGCCATTACACAATCTCCCATAAACTTGTCAATCATACCACCATTGTTAAGTATGATGTTAGAGACTTCATTTAGAAACTCGTTTATTAATTCTACTAACCCCTCTGGGTCATCTTTGTTCTTATAGTATTCACTTATAGGTGTGAAGCCAACGATATCCATGAATAAGAAAGACATCTCTTTTCTGTCTCCACCTAGTTTTAATTTCTCTGGATTCTTTACAAGTATTGCCACTTGTCGTGGATCTAGATACTTCTCGAATTGTTTTCTGATTTGTTGTTTGGCTTTAAACTCTAATATGAAACGTAAGAATGTAGCATGAAATCCAGTAACCCATAATGTTAATAATATCCATGTAACATCTATTAATACTAGTGTTTCAAATGCAATTGTAAAATAGTTACCTATACCAATTGTGGTACCAATTAATGCTAGACCAATTAACCAATATGGTGCATATCTTGTTAATAGTATTATAACACATCCTACAGCAAAAGCAAGTATTAATTCTATTAGATTGTCATAGCGACTTATTGTCTCACCATCTAATATTGTTTGTAATGAGTTAGCACTTATCACATAGTCGTATTTCTCGCCTTGTGGTGTTGCTACTATACCAGATAATCCCTCTGCTGTCAAGGCAATAATTACAGTAGTTCCTGCCGCCTCAGAAAAGTCTTGACTTGCTGCTGATATTGTGTTAAACTCTTTGTTCCATCTTAACCATATTCTGGCATTTGCGTCTGTGTTGATTGTTTCATATGCTGGTACTCTCATTGCAACCACACCAGTGTTATCTGCTTTGACTTGATATGAAGGATCTCCTACAGCAACCCTAATTGTTTCGATTGCCATGTTAGGATATATGTTCTCACCAATCTTCATCAATAGTGGCACTCGTCTTACAACACCATCTATTTCTGGTGCTGTGTTAATAACACCTACACCTGCTGCACATTGACTTAAAAATAATTCTGGACCAACCATACCAGGCCACTCATATAAAAAGTTAAGAGGATTGCCTATCTTTGCAACACCTCTTGGTACTGCATTACTAGTTCTCTTTTGTGTCGTACCTACTTGAGCAATAACTGTGCCGTAACCTAATGCTTCACAGAAATATTCATCATGACCAAATCTATCAGGTTCACTAAACAATATAGGCATGACTATGATACCTGTTTGTGCTTGTCGTAAATCTACAATCAAATCTGCTAGTACGTCTCTAGGCCATGGCCATTGACCATACTTCTCGATTGCTTCTTCGTCTATTGTTATGATTGTGATGTCTTGGGAAGGTGTGACTTCTTCGTTTGCAAGAAGATAGTCAAATGATTTTAAGCGTAGTGTTTCTTTGAATCCAGGATCCTGTAATCCAATATATGTCAACAATACCAAAGTAATAAAGGCAGTTGACCAATGGGTCAAATACTTCATATTACTATTTAGTTCTGATTAACTGTTAGAGTACAAAATGAATGACCACACCATAGTGTGTTCGAATAAGATTTGTTATTACCTGTTTGATTGAAATACATTGATGAGTTATTACTTGTTCTACCATCTACATTTACATCAAGGCTATTACCGTCACCTATTTGATTTATAACAAGAATACCGCCATCCATACTCACTATATCAAAATCAATGACATTATTCTCGCCATCTTGTGTTATATCTAAACTACCACCATCTGTTTGATCATCTACTGTTAATGTCAAATCATTTGCTCTAACTGGACTAGTCACGGCTGATAACGTAAGTAAGAACGCCATTAGAAACAACAAAAGGAGATTTTCTTTTAATATCTTTACGATCATATTTTGTTTTATCCTTTACTACCCTTTTTCTATATTTAGGTGTTCTTAGGTCTTTGGCTATTGGGTTCTGTTTCTTCATTTTTTTCTTTTGTTTTCTTTTTCATTGCATTGATATAACTTCTATATACAGCAGCCTCTGCTGTTTTCCCCATAACTCTTGCTCTTTGTTCCATTGCAATTGCAGCTTGTATCTTATGTGCATGTGCTTTACCAGAATTTTTAATCTTGTTTACACTTGCTTTTGCTGTTGCAACATCTTTAAACCCTAGACCTTGTATTGTGCCTTTAGGGTTTTCGTCTGTGTACAAATCACTATGTTTATCTGAACCTGCAGGTTGACCTTTCTTTCTAGGTACTCTTTTTGCTTCAGTAAACTCTTTAAATGATTTCATTGTATTTGTAATATATTAATTTCGTTTTCTTGACCTAATAGTTCGAAATCATACATTTCAAACTCACCTTGTATAATATTTAGTATATATCCATACTCTTTATCTAATCTTAATTCAATATATGCACCAGAGGCGTCTTCTCGTATCCATACCCATTGTGGATCTTCATCTAAGATAATGACACCAGTCTCAGCATTTTTACCTAAGAATATACCATCAGTTGATTGTTGTTTATCAAACTCGTTTCTCATTTGTTTTGCAAGTTCTTCATTGATCTGATCAAGTATATCTGCCAAGAAATTTTGTTGTAAAAAATCTATATCTAAACCTGTTACATATAAATCTTCTTCTTCCTCTAAGTAGTCAACTTCTAAATCATCAAATTGTAAAAAGTCTAGGTCTAATGCGTCTGCAACTTCTTTTAATTTATCTTCATAGTTTTCTTCTTCTAGTTTTTCTGGTTTTGCAACAATCAACATGTTATTAATCATGTCTAATTCTAAATCTAATTTTACAGGTGGTGATGGTGGATTGACTGGTGAGTTTACTTGTGTTGCTTGAAATGCTTGATTAAGTATAATTTGACCTGCGTCTGTTTCTACACTAATCTCACCAACTAAACAATTACCTGCTACATCACATGATGGTAATAATATAATTGTACTGCCACCTAGTTCATCTATTGTCATTGTAAAGTCTGTACCACGAACACCTATGGTTGCTGTAGGTGTTGTTATCTTTATATCTTGTCTTGAATTTTTTGCAATTTGTCCTGAGGCATATCTTATAGTACCAAGTTTTGCTTTGAGTGAAAGTTTACCTGTTTTGGTATTAGGGTCATAAACAAATTCATCTATGACAAGTTTACTGTGTTGGGTAACATCTACTCTAGTATCATCAAGAAATAATATACCAACTTTACCATTGCCTGTTTTTACTGTATCAAATTGTTCTATTGATGTTTCTTCTTCTAAAAGAATATTTGTGTTGCCGTCTTTACGATCAACAACACCGTTGCCTTCTATCTGGTCAACGTTTCCTATGCTGGCCCAAGAAGGACCAGCATAAAATAATATTAATATTATTGTTGTCCACTTAGTCAGTTTGCGATATGTCAATATCATGGTTGTCACCAACAGTTGTCAAGTTTATTATGTTATCATAAACACCACTTTGTGTGATATCTACGTCTGCGATTGAACCAGTATGGCTGTGAACTAAGGTGTGTCCGTTTACATCACCATTACCATTTATGTCAATTAAATAATTATTTGTATCACCGTTTACAGTTAAAGTTAAGATAGCTGAAGTACCATCAATAGTGGCAGCAACAACGTTGCTATCACTTCCTGAGGCACCTGTTATACTTACAGTAGCATTTGCAGCGTCAGCAGTCTCACCAATATCAATATCTATATCGTTACTACTACCTGCCCATACAATGGACGCTGTAGCAGTAGCACATGAGGAACCTGTCCCTGCGCTATCACAATTGAAATCAATATCGTTTGAGTTACCAGTCACATTAAATGTTCCTGTAAAACTTGCACCGTTTACGTCAAACTTTAAAACGTTACTATTACCAACTTGATCAATGTCGATAGTGGTAGTTGCACCAATCACGCTTGAAGCGGTTGTACTATTACCAACAGTATTGTTTTGTCCGTCTTGGGTAATGTCGAGGTCTAACGTAGCACCTGATTGTGTCACATAGATATCATTTGCCATTACCGGTAAGGTAAACAATATTAACAATGCGATTATTTTAGCGTACATTTTGTTACTCCTCTATTTTAAATTGCCATAATTCCTTTTCAATACCTTCATGTATCATATTAAAGATAGCATGTTCTATTGTAGTTCTTATGGCGTAGTTAACAGGCTCATTAGTTGCGACACCTGTTTCGATTTCAAGGGCCTTCGTACTCATGTCAAGGAACCTGAATACATCACCACCACTTGAATATGACGCTATCGTTTTCGTTGCTGATACTGTCATTAGGATTTCTCCTGTTTGTACTGCAACTATACGAAGCGAAACTGTTACTTGGTCTGTACGATATTGTTCATTTACACCTAATCCAAAATATCTTGCACCAACACCACCAGATGTAATATTGGAATCATATCCTACAATACCACCCTCTATAATAAGTCCTGCAAACTTTAGAGGTTTTAATTGATTTTTTACATCACTTTCTCCATCATATAATTCTCTTGTTGATCTGATTAATTGTCTTTCTTTAATAATCGAATCCAAACCTTGTCTTTCTAAAACTATAAACCATGGATTATAACCACCTACTGCTTTCAAAGCATTGATAACCCAAACTTCAGCACCTTGTGTTACTGCTGTTGATAACTGACTAAATTTTTGACTTGGTTTTCTTTGACCTGTTCTATCAGGAAAGTTATAAACTGCAACAGTAATTTGTGCTTGTCCTAGTTCAGGTATTTTCTCTAATCTTTTCATGGTATCTGTTTCCATGGTGTATGGTGTGTCACCTTGGTAGAAACCATTTTCATTAAGTCCTTTGTTTGAAGCACAGCCACCCAGCATACACATTAAGGCCATCGCAATGGCGATTTGTGGTATTCCTAATTCCATATTAAAACTTAAAGTCGCCTACAGGTACTGACATTACTGTCGTTGAACCATCTGGTGATGTAATTGTTAATGTGATTATTTCTGTGGTTGCGTCTTTAACCCAGTAGATTGTAGAACCTTCTACTTCCGCTGTACCACTTGATGGACATGTACCAGAACATTCTGTCCCGAACATATTATCTACTAACTGTTTTGATAAATTAGCATAAATTCTACTCTCTACGTTTTTAATAAACTTATTGATTGTAGTATTGTTTTCTAAACGAGCCGCTGCAGCTGCCGCTGACTTAGCGTCATCTGATACGTTCTTCTCTCTACTATATCTTAATTGTTCAAGTGACAGTACATGTGTACTGTATCCACTTCCTGAAAAAGAAGGATTTTTAAAATCGTGTGTTAATTCGCTTGCGATACTAGGTGTCGAATACACATAAAATAATATTCCTAGCACCAAAATTTTTAGTGCTTTCATACTATTATTTATAATAACATGTAGTCTAATATTGCAACAGTAGTAAAAGTTAATAGTATAATTGTTCCTACTATTATGCCGTTAGTCTTCATTATTTGCAGGTAATTTTTCTGCATTTTTACGCTCTCTTGAGCCAATTCTTTTTTCATTTTCTCTCATTTCTAATACAGTATTAAGTTTTGATCTTAAACGTATTAAGTCATTATCTAGCATTCTAATTCTATCAATTAGCGCTATGGTAGTAATCTGTGCCTTATCTAATTTTTCAATTATTTGTCCTGTAACATAATTGTAAATAAAGTAAATAAACCAACCCATGGCAATTGCCGCTACTGTGGCAAATCCATATTGATTTAACATTTCTACAATAGGTGATGTTACTTCAACTTCTATCATCTTTATCTTTTTCTAATTTTGCTAATAATGTCATTACACCTAAACTAATAGGTAATGCTATTAACAAAAATAATATAGCATGTTCAATAGTCCACATTAGTCTTTCCTTGCGTCCTCTTTACCATCTGATCTAGATATTCTATCTAAATCTGGTCTTAACTGTAAGGCACTTGATATTAGTATATCTAGTTTTATCATGTCGTGGTTCATTGTCTTAATACGATTGTCTAAAGCAGATATTAACATGGTAATTGTTGCAACTTGTCCTACAACACCCGAGAGTATGTATTTAAGGATGATGTAAATAAAAAGACCCATTACCATAGCAGCGGCAACGGGTAGTCCAAAATCAACTAGTATTGTAAAGAATAGATCCATGTTCTATTTATATGAGCGCCTCAGGAAGAGGCGCCCAATCTGTTAGCGAACAGGAGAGAGTATTAGTCGTTAACTAATTTACTAAAGTAATTCATAGTATCGTCCTCATCATTACTAGGGGAGGTATCTGATTGAGGAGGTTCACTTACTTTAGGCTCACTAACTGGTACCTCAACAGCACTTACAGGTGGGATATCTATCTCGTCTGCTGTTGTGGTTTTTCCTGTACCATAAACTACTTTTTCAAACTTGGCTTTCAAGTCGTCATATGATTTGTAGTTCGTGGTAGCAGAAAACTCTTTTAATGGTAATTGGTTTTTCCACAATTCTTCTATTTGTTCGTCCGTATCTTTTACTCTAGATGGACCTTCAAATTCAGATTTGTCGTAGTTCCAATAACCATCAACTTTTCTAATTTTTAACTTGAAGTTAGCACCTTCCCAAAAATCAAATGGGTTGATTGCTTTTTCATCAGCAAACTCAGGTTTCATTGCTTCAGTAATCTTATCAAAAATTTTCTTACCAAATTTATATAAGAATGTTCTACCTTCATTCTCCGGGTGTGCCGGGTCTGAAACTATAACTATGTTAGTAAAGTAGGAAAGTTTTCTTTTTCTTTTTCTGGCGATCTCTTTATCTGCCTCGGAACCAGTATTCCATAGTTTAGAATTTTCTTCACTTACTGGATCTTTTTGACCAAGTGTGGTCAAACTATTCTCAATATACCAACCACCAGGTCCTTGAAAGGCATGAGACCAAACTCTCGCCCAAGGTAATTCTTCTCCTTCTACGGCAGGTAAAAAACGAATTACTGCATAACCATTACCAGTTTTATCTAGTTCAGGTTTCCAGAATCTATCGTCACTTGATGAATTTTTGTTTGTTGTTGGGGATGTAACCTTTTCTAACTCTTTGGTTAGTTTGTCGAAGTTACCACGACTTTGTTTTAGATTTGCGAATGACATTATTTTCTCCTTTGTATTCGTTGTATTTGTATAGTGTCTATATTAGCGACAATACTATATATAAAAGTTTTTACTCTGTTCATATAAAAAGTTATCATTCAGCCGTTCGTGGGATTTACCTGGTGGAATACCCACAATTTTTCAGGAAGAGTCCAGATTCCTAAGAAGATGGTCCCTACTAATAACCTACCCTTGGTGTCTTCAGCCAGTCGGCCCTAACCCTCCTCAAGTAGACTTTACGCCCTCTTAAACGTTATTCAGCCAGAACGATAAACAAGTTGCAACTTGCTCATTGCTGCTGAATGATATCTATATTATACCATATTCCAGACTAAAAGTCAAGGGATAATTTGGTATAAAACTCACTTTTTTTCAAATAAGATAGATTAATTAGACTATCCCATTGAGGCATTTTCTCTGATAATTTGTTAGTATCATCAGGATTAACCTTTATAAACTCTATATCTTGGTATTTAACCATAACACGACCCATTTGTATTACCCAATTTTGTGGTGTTACAGAATTTTCATCATGACTTAGATAGCCATATGTACCTTTGTATAAGTTATTAATAAAATCTGTTGTACTGTACATGTCCATACCAATTAAATAGCATTTCTTAGGTTTTTCTACTTGACAACCTATGTACATTGCTGTCGCACCAGATGACCAACCTGGATCTTCCGGTCCACTTCTATCACCTTCCCAAGCAGGACCATAATATTCTGCCATTATGTCTTTTAATAAAGTTATGTTCATATCTGCAAGACCATATGTCCAAGTGATATATACGTTTTCAAAACCATCACCTTTCCATCTATCATTAGGTCTATCTTTATTTACAGTAGATTGACCATGTATGACAAAATTAGCATACCAATTTTCTGGTGTGTGTTTCCATTCTCTTATGGTTGGTTCTTGCATGTTACTTGTTTGTGCCTCTTTCATCATTTCATAATGTTCGTTAGGCATGTTTTCCCAATCACGAAAATATACTTTATTCTCATCACAATAACCACTACGATATATTTCATGTTCTAACATAGGATCTACTGCAATAAGACCATCTAGTTTGTGTTCACGATACATGGCATTACAACCATAAACTTTACCTTTTGTTTTAAGTAAATCAACATCAATGTCTTTACGACTTTCACCATTACCTAATACAAATAAATTTTCTGTCATTTGATCATGTTCCTTAGTGTTAGTTTCATTCTCTCTTTGTTGTATGTTAGAAAAGGTGTGTATTTTAATATCTTCGTTCTCAAGGTAGGCCATATTATATCATCTGTTATTGTGTTGTTAAATTGTTTTGTATAGTTTAATAAGTTGTTTAATATACATAATGTCTCTAACGATATTCTTTTTGCTAAATATGTTTTGATTAAAATTGGATGTTGTCCTCTCGTAACCTTAAATATCTTGTCAAAGTTCTTATCACTCTTTCGTAATAACTGTTCCATATCTCGTTCAAAGTAATATGCCAATCCATCAACTCTTTTTTGTCTTTCCAAATACACATCATTGTTCATGTCCTTAATGTAAGGAGATTTATTAGATACGAAATTGCTAACAAAATAGTCCACAATACGATCACCGTATTTTCTTGCAGCCTTAACAAAAAAGTATCTATCATTACGCTGTATAAACGTTTCGTATTTAGCATTAGTTTCACCATTATACTTAAAGAAATCGTATCCGTCTTTTGTAAAATGTAACTTAATACTGAGGTACTTTTTATATGCTTCATATCCTTCATTCATCTATACAGGTAGTGTTGCTGTTTTAGGTAAAAAATTTAATTCCTGTGCGTTCATTTTAATTTTATCTTTTAGTGTTCTATTAATTAAATGTGTAATCTGTTCTGGTTCTATTTCTTTTTCTTTACAATAATCTAATACTGCGTCCATGTGTGAAAGTCTTTTTTTACTTGCTAATTTCTCTATTACTAGAGCAAATTGTTTAGGTGTCATTGTTTTCATCTTTCGGATAATTTATTTTATGTTCTCTCGTGAGACCATCATCAAAATTAACATAATTTGCTTTATGTTCTTTTGTTTCATCATAAAGAATAGCACAAATTATAGCATAGTTTGCCATATCAATAAGTGTGTCTCTTATGCTCTCGTCTTTTACTTTTAGTTCTTCTTGTTTAACAAACGACATCAAGCGACTAAATTTATCACCTATTCTTATTGCACAACCTTTCCATGCAGGTATGCCACCCATTTCACAAGTTCTAAAATTTTTAAATACATCTTCTTGTGAGGCATAATCATGTCGTTTCATATCATGAACCTCTTTCATATTTTCTAATAGACTATAAAATGATTCACTTTGTTTCATTATTTTTCCTAACTACTGGATTATAAATTTCTCTTGCTGCGTCTGAACCAGATAAGTATCCAATTCCATATGCACATAGTACCAGAATAAAAACTGGCAACATTATTTCAATTACTTCCATCATATCTTCTCCTTTTATTGGTATCCCTTGCTACGTTTTCTATTCCACCTTTTCAGGTAGTTTACTTGCATTAGCAAGGGAAGTGTTTACTATATCTAATAGCAATTCTGTGTTAAAGTTCCAATTTATACCATATGACAATAAACAAGTCTCATTTGTTTGTGGTAGGGTTAAATAAAAAACACCTTTTCTAGTATCCGTATTATACCACATTGACATAGTTCCTAAAAATTGTCCATCAGGTTGACCTTGTGCTGTTACATCACTACTGCCTAAAAACAACATGTTAAATGTGTTCATGGTAGTTAGTAAAACATTATATGAATTACCACAATAGACTGGTACTGGTTGTACTCTTAACAAATCTGGTGGAAAAATTTCATCAGATTGTGCTTTGTTTAATCCTGCATACACCAAACCTAAAAACAATATTATTGCACTTATACCTAATGTTGATTTAACAAATTGTTTCATTACATTATTAACTTTGTATCAGGTTGTACCAAATTTGTAGTATTTGATTCATATGCTTTAAGTATATTTTCACCTGGATTAGTTGTACAAATTATGTTATCTTTTTTTACCATAATAATCTCATCTTCACTATAAGGTATGTATGGTTGAAAACCTATTCTTGTATTCTCACCTGGTTTACCTTGTATAGGTATTAATACAAAAGGTTTTTTAATTGCCGTATGTGTTGTTGTGTGTTCTTTTCCTTGTGGTGCGCCTACAACGTCTTCACCTGTCGTTAATCTGTATAATTTAATTGACATTATTTTCCTCTATCCATTTGTAAAAGTTTTCTACTGCTTCTTTTAATCTAGGCAAGTAATCAACTTTGTTTTTCTTAAATACTTGTGTTGTACCTTCTTCCGTAGTAACTAATATTACAACTTGTGTAGGTTCTTCACCAAAATGCTCTTTATACATTTCAGCATAAGCACTACCTTGAATAAAGTAGTTCTCAATCCAGTCTTCTTTTTTTTCTTTTGTAGATGTTTTAAAATCTATTATTGATAAGACACCATCATATTCTCCAATACAATCTACACGACCTGCGACAGTATAATTTTCTGAAAACATTTGTGCTTCTTGTAATCGTATATTATTTATTTTTGCTAGTTCAGGTTTTAATACATCAAACATCATTCTAGGTAAGAATTGTTTTTTATATTTGTCAACCTGTGTTAAATCAACATTATTTAAATAGTCTTCGACCATGTTATGTACTGCTGTGCCACGATTGGCAGCCTGTATCATTACATGATTGGCAACTTCTTCACCAACTCTTTTTCTCCACTCATGTAATCCTTTCTTATCTCTAATTGATAAGACGGTTGTAATTGATGGATATGCTTTTTTAGTTTCTTGGTGTTCGTAAAATCTCTTGCCATTTACATTTTTGGCTTTGAGTGGTGGTAAATCTCTTATTGGTGGTTGGTGTATAAACATTATATTCTCACTTATTTAAATTATATTATATCAGGTCTTGACTAAAAAGTCAAGGGTTAATCTCTAGTAAAAAACGGATCTGGTTTTTTATTAGTTTTCTGTATTTCTTGTAATACTTTCATAAACTTGTCAAACTCTTTATGTGCGGTATATCTACCCACTTTATATGCAATAAAAAGAGATAAACAAGCAATAATTGTATGTGTTACTGCGTCCACGTTTTTGCCTTTTCAGTTACTTCATCAACTCGTCTAGTCCAACCTCTACCAAAAGTCTCAAATGTAGATAGACTTCCGTAATAGTTATGTCTTTCAGATTGATATTGGTCTATTGTAGTAGAAACACCATATTTCTCTACATGGTCATTAATACATTTTATAGTATTTGGACCTATGCCGCCATCAACTGTGGTATTTACTAATCGTTGTATAAATTTTGCAGCACGACCAGGACCAGCATTGACAGCAAAGTCAAAGATACATAAATCTAAACCTTCTGGTAGATCGTCACCTTTTACTCTATCCCAATAATTTTTTTTATATATTGGTTCAACATCTTCTTTTACTAATTCTTTCATTTCTTTTTCACCACCAAAGTCTTCGTAAACTCTTTTAGTTACGCCAAGGTTTGTTTCGCCACCTGGATCTTTTGGATGATTTACATATCCACCTTCATGGTGTAATATGACTTCTAATGCTTCTGAAAATTTATTACTCATTGTAGTGTAATCCCATCTTTATTTTTTCTATTAGATAACTTTTTAACATACCACTTCGTACTATGTCACCAAGATCAAATTCAATACAATCAATTTCTTTCATTGCTTGCATTATATTAACAAAATCTAATATACCGTTTCTGTCATTTGTTTTTGTTAAGTCTGTTTGCTGAATATCTCCAGCAAATATTATTCGTGTATTCTGACCAACTCTAGTCATAATAGTATCTAACTCGTGAAAGTTTAAATTTTGACATTCATCTACTATTATTACACCATTATCAATTGTAATACCTCGTAAGAAACTTGTTGATAAAAAATCAACTGTTCCTTGGTTTCTTAAATCTGTATATAATCTATCAAACTCAGCGTCTGAGCCTCGTTGAAACATAAATCGTACCATGTTTTGATATGGTACTTGATACAGATATGATTTGTCCTCCTCATCACCAGGTAAGAAACCTATGTCTCTTGTTGGTAATAATGAGCGAACAATGTAAACTCGTTCTCGTGGTGATTTAGGATCCAACACATCTTTTAATGCATTATATAACGCAACAAAAGTTTTACCTGTTCCTGCCACACCATAAAGAAAAAGGTTCTGACCTTTTTCATAAGAAGCAAATACTTCTTTTTGATTATCGGTTATTGGTTTTATCGTGTTTAATTCGTTTGACGATATATTTAATTTTTTTTTACTTACCATAATTTTTTCACCGTTTTAATGAGCGACAACTCAGCTTACGTTTCGGATTCTGTTTACCAGTGTATGATATTCCTACCAATGTGCTGTTGTCTATCTAATTCTATTTATATTTTTGCCTTTGCTCTGGCTCTATGTTTTTCTAAAACCTGTTTTGTTCTCGCTTCTTTTATACCTTTTCGTCTATATCTATCTGCTAAATTACTACTAGGATGTTTCTCTGCGATACGATTTAAATGATCTTTCCAACCACTATCTGTTTTACTATCAATTTGCCCTACATTTGATACAATGTTCATTTGTGTAGGTGGTAATAAAGTAATATGTTTCTTTTCAATAAACTCTTCCATTTCTGCAATAGTCATTAACTCCTCATATTCTTCTTTTGTCTTTTTATTATAAAATCTATATGTTGGCATATTTTGTTATCACCTTATCTAGTATATAATACCATACTCCATTTATTGCTGGTTCTATTAATGCAACTGTTCCTGCTTCAATCCAATCTGCACCTGTTATGCCTCTTACTACAAACGCAGCAATCAGAATATGACCACAAGTATAAACTCCAGCACGACCTAAACTTGTTCTTAATATTTTCTTAATCATAATCCTGCTATCTCATATTTTCTAATTACATTTTTTGTAGGTATAACAGTAGTGTTACCACCATCTGCCAAGTTACCTTTATCGTCATAATTATAATCAGACATTAATACATGTACTTTTTTATCGTTCTTAACTAACCAACCTGTTGATACACAAATTGCTGGTTTAGAATCCTGGATATCTTTTAAATCACGCCAACCACTATCGCTTTGTATATCTTCCCAATAGACAAGATAAAATTTAAAATGAAATGGTATTGGTGGTTCGTTCTTATGAAATTCTTTATGATTATTTTTTTTCATTCATTTTTTCCCCAATTGCATACAACATTAATGTTATGAATAATAAATCTGCTAGTATAAATCCTAATAATATATGTGTTATCATGCCACTCCTTCAGCAAACCATTCTGGCGTATCTCGTTTTGTCCACTTAGCAAAATATGCCTTTGCTTCTATATAGTAGTTTTTATAAGATTGTATAGAATCCCCTGGCACTATACATTGTGGATAATGTTTCATTGCAGGTGGCGGATCTTTCCAATCTACTACTGGTATTTTATTTGGTACATTTTCTAACAATTGATTTAACAATAAATTAGTGGAATGAACCTTACCATATCTATGTGTGTACTCATGACCTAGTTTTTTAAATAACCTATATAACCATTGATAGTGTAATTTGTTTTCTCTAACCCAAACTGCTGAAGGATGATTATAATGACATGCCTTGTAAATAACTTTATCTGCATTTGGATTTTCTAATTTATATCTTTTTATTTTTCTATTATTTTTACCATAATCTATCCACTCAACACCATCTAACATTCTTTGTGCTGTCGATAATAATTGAGCATATTCAACAATCATTTTTACAACATGTTTATCAACATGTTCTTTGGCTGCTTGTTCTGGGTCTTTAGATAGAAAAAAGATATTCATTATTGACACTCCTTATTTTTATAGTTATCTGGTTGCAATGAACATTTATATTCTTTATCTGCCTTCATTCTTATTTCTGCTGAAATACTATCGAAGATAGCAGGTAAACTTTTAAATAGTTCATTTGTAATGTTAATTGACATTTGATGTATTAATCTAGCTGTTTCATCTTTAACGACTTCACCTGTTTCGTGTGATTTTACATTATGAGCAAAAAACAATACCCAACAAAATAAACTTAACGCTAGTATACCATATAATTTCTTCATTGTCAACCCCTAATAATATTTAACATTTAACATCATAGCATACAACTTATGAAACCAGATATACTTCATGTCTTCTGGTGCATTGTTATATGCATTTTCAAGATTTGAAACTCTTTTCCAAAATAAATTATAATTCATATTTTCCCTCTATGTTATATTTGATTACTTTTTTTACTAATTCTGTATATGTTTTTTTTGTTGCATAACCATCTAGAGTATCCACAAGATCATAAACATTAGCATTTTGTGCTCTCAACTCTCTAAATTTTTCATAGGCAAAAACTGTATTTAATATTCTAACATATGCTTTTACGCTATCACATTTTGTATCGTAAACTTTTACACCCCAACCAATCCATTTGTTTTGATCCCAGGTTACTGGTAATAACCATTTACTATCTTTACTAAATGTACGAATACCAAATAGATTATTACCTTCGTTGGCAAATCTACTTGACCCCCAACCAGTTTCCAATACTGATTGTGCGATTAATATTTCTTTTGGTATGTGTTGTGATACTGGTAAGTCTTTGTAGATATAATCTACACAAGCATTTAAACTTGAAACAAATGTATCTTTATTTGTCGTATCAATAACTGGTTCTAAATCTACCATTGATACTTTTTCGACAGGTACCTTAATTGTAATTTCAAGTGGTACTGAAACTGTCTGTACGTCTTTATGTTTTATATCTGTAAATGCAACCAAGTAACAACCTGCAATTGCAATTAGAGATAATAAGATTTTCATTTTCATAGTCGACCTCTCTACTATTTATTTAACACCTTCAAGGTATTCTTCTACCTCGTCAACATCATTAAAACCAATTAAGTCCCAGGCAATATCTGCCTCTTTACATTTTACCATTGCGTCTGCAACTGATAAAACACCTGACTTAACTTTCTTTTCGATACCAAACAGAAAATCCTCTGCTTGATCCCATAACCAATTTTTAACTTGTCCCATAATGTATATCCTTTCGATTAATATTTGTTATAAAGTGAGAAATTTGAAGCATAGTTCATATGCATATAAGAAGGGTCTCGTCTATAATTAGACGTTGAAGCACCTCTATATCTAATTCTAATAGGTAATTTAAATTTTGAAATAAGTTCTTTGACAGTTTTTAGATATTTAATGTCAATTTTTTTAGCAAGGGAAACCTCACTACCCATAGGGAAATAAAATGGGATTTGTTGTTCGTATAACGTTTCAAATAGTTTTGTTTTATAATTCATAATGATTCCTTTCGATTTCATAAGACTATAATACACCATTTAGGGGTAAAAGTCAAGGGAAAAACCAAATAAAACCAAGAAATAAACCCTTGAAAAACAAGGGTTTTTGAAAAAAAACAAGGGGGTGCGACAGAATGTCGCATGTAATTTAGGTGTTTTTTCGCATAAAATCGTCATTCCAATTAAATGCCTCTTTGATTAAATTTGCGGTTAACCCTTTATAGTGTTTATTTAAATCACCATCTTTTGCCCATATCAGCATTTCTGCTTCCTCTTGACATAAACCCTCTAACATCTGAATAAACATATTGTCTCTTTTCATCTGCGATAATTGTGGGTTGCCACCTTTTAGGAAATGGAACATTCTTTTTACTTCTTGTTTTAACCAAGTATGTTCTGTGCCTACTGGTGCTTCATTTGGTTTGTATGGTGGTTTACCTTCAGGCATTGCCCACTCTAGTGTTGGACTAAACCCACCTTTCAAAAACATTCTTAATTCATTAGTATCATATTTTCTTAATACTTCAATCTTCTTTGGTTTATCTTTTGCATTATTTACTTTTGTTAGTATTTCGTGAAATGATAAATTATATGTTGCGTCATTTATTGCCATTTTAAAACTCCTCTATTTTTCCAATCAATTCTTTCAAGTCATGTTGTATCATGTAAGGCAAAATTTTACTGCGACTTGTTACAGTAGCCTTTTCATACTCTTTATATATATCTGTTTGAATATCATCAGGTATATAATCAAAGTCTATTAGTCTTCGGTTACGTTGAAAATTTCTATAATGGTATTCATTACAAAAATCTTGTGGATCATTACCTCTCATAAGGCTATCAATCCATCCTGCTAGTTTTTTCTTAGAAACAGGTTTCTGCTTTATTCTATTGACGAATGTGTCATCTGGTGATAAAAAGTTTGGTACACCATCTGAGGTATCACCTCTTAGTATATGTTCATAGATATATTCTTGTGGACTATCTGTTTCTACATATTTTTTTTGTATAGGTGAATATTGAAATACATCAGGATATTTTTGTAGTTGTTGAAAATCTTTATCACCTGAAATAATTAAAATCTTTTTACCGTGGTTCTTTTTACATATAATCGCAATGATATCATCTGCCTCGACTTTATCTAACTGCACAACCTTATATGGAAAGTTGTCTCGTATTTCTTCTTTGATTGTGTGAATTAAACCAAATACACTTTCCCAATCTCTATCATCATTGTTTCTACCTTCTCTACGTTTTGCTTTGTATTGCTCGAAGATATCTCTACGCCATGGATCTGGTCCATCAACACATATAACAATCTCTCCAGGATACTCACTTTTAAATCTGTGTATGTAACCTCTGATAGAATTAAGTATCATGTGCCTAACCATAGGTACAGATAAAACATTCTTATCCTTACTCATTGCAAGTTGTACAGCAATGTTGGAAATAGCTACTTGGGAATAATCAATCAGTATCATTTAAATCAATATCACTTTCAAATTCTATAACATTTTCTTCTTTTACAGGAACCTTAACAATCTCTGTACCTGAATAATTAACAACAGAATATGTCCTGCCTTTAACTTTTTCAATATACATCATTTTATCTGTGATATCATGAAACGGATGTTTTAAATCAAATTCACGATAGATCATAGCACGAAATGCTTCTAGAAATATTCCTACATCTAAAAATGTTTTTGTGCCTTTTTTTGAACCAATTTCCAAACCTTCTGATTGTAAAGATGATATTATTTGTATAACCGTATCATCTGCCAATGAATCAGCAAATTTCTTAGATTGATGATCTGCAATACTTTCCTTTGATTTCGTTTTCGAAATAGGAACCTCTGCACCATCGGGGAATGATAAAACTCTACCCATGTATTGTTTCGCCTTTAAAGTTCAATTTACCTTCATTGATAAAATGTTCTCGTAAGTCTGTGTATCCACCAATGAGCATATCGTCTCTCATTATCTGTGGCATTGAACGGACTTGTTTACCTATCATTTCAAACATTTGCTCAATGGTAACTTCGTAATCTCCATCACCACCAGACATACCTGAAGATAGTTTATATTCCTCAAACGGAATATTTAAAGTGCCTAACAATGCCTTTGCTTTTGTACAATAAACGCAATTGGGCTTTGTAAAGACTTTGTACATATTATAATATCTCCTCTTCAAATTCCTCAATGGACTTATCCATTGTCTCTGCACTATTTATACTATGTTGTAATGCGATTTCTTGTTGTATCATATCATACAATTTGTTCGCCTCACCCATAGGTAGTTTTAGGCCTATATAAACTCTATATTCACCTAATCCTGTAATAGTAACAACCGTTTGCCAGTTTTCATAACCTTGAACCTTAGTGTTCTTAATTATGTTAATGGTGGTAATCTCTGTTTTAGATACTGCTGTTTTATTACCTGTACCTATTTCTGCATTACCAATCTCTGTTCTATGTAATGATGTTTTCTCATTCATTTCACCGTGCATAATGTCAGCAATTTCTGCCTTAGCAATTAATGTTGCTTTTTCTTTTGCAAGTTGTAAGTCAGGACTTGTTGATGTTCCTGCACCATAGATAAAGTTTTTATCTTTTTTCTTATCAGGATATTCCAAATACCAATCTGGTACAACCTCTGTAAGATTACTTCCATTAGATTTTTCTTTTTTTATCTTTGTTGTATTACTACATGATACAGCAAATAAAGATATTATTAATATTAATATTATATTTTTCATTTGGTTTTTACCTCCTTCAAGTTTTCAAATATATTCATCATACCATTCCATATGTTGTTGAATACATCTAATCCAAATACACTTACTAGGACATAACATAAAAACATGCCTAATACAAATTTAATCATGGGTACCTCCAAGTTCCGTCTTTATTTAAACAAACCTTTTTTGGTAGTTTAAATATATTTTCACCTTTTACATAACGACAATATTCTTGTTCAGATACGCCGGCATAATAAAATTCAGCAAATAGTTCCCAATAACTAGGACCTACATTGCCGTCTCTACACACCATTTTTGTTTCGACTAATGTTTCACCATCAGGTGTGTAAATCTTTTGTATAACACAAGCACTTTCCATAGTATGGCCATGTGCTTTATTTACCACACTATAAACACATATTATAGTAATGACAATTGCAAATAAAAATGCATAATTTATTGGTCTCATAAAACTCTTTCAATTACTTGCCAACGACCATCAGGTAATTGACACGCTTTTCCAAACTCTGTACTTCTATCTAAAGAACCTACGAAGTTCATAGGCCAAGTGTCTTGAATAGATACAGTTGACGTATAATCAACACATTTAAAATGGTTTTCTATATATGATCTCGTAACTTTGATATCACCATGATTACCTGTTTTAGGATTATGCCATAACAAATAAGTTGATTTACCTGAGGGCATACCATTTAAATGATCTACAAACATTTGACTATGTACAGTTCTATCACTCATACTTGAGCATGAGAATATGAAAGGTAATAGTAGTAAACTATATAAGTGCTTCAAGTTCTGCATGTGTTAATGGTTTATCATCCATAGTAGTCACCACTTCGGTGCCACCATCAGACAAAATGTTTTCGTCTTTTTCATTCTTATCTTTTTTAGCAAATTTGTAAGAAGGCCAAGGTTTAGAACCTTCATGACATTGTGCAAGATTTTCCCACTTGATGTCGTAAGGTAAATTAAGTTGACCCATTTCTCTTAGAAATTTTGCTTTTTGTTTACCAGTCTTGTAAGAATGTAACTCTTTGTTAATATCTTCGATTGATAAACTGTTTTCCATAATCGTTTGTTTTCTAGTTTTTTTCATAATGTATTATCTCCCTATGTCTTTGATTGATGATCTTGGTATTACTTGATACGCCCCCTTATTATAAGCAGGTGCAACAGTAAACTTTTTACTTTCTTCTAGGCGCCAGTTGTGATTTGGTTTAGTACCACCTGACTTCTGGCGAGGACGATGGGATTCGAACCCACGACCTCCTGCGTGACAGGCAGGCGTTCTAACCGGCTGAACTACGCCCTCATTTCTTTGGTCATACCAATTAGGAATAACCTTGAAATTCTTTTTACTTATCTTTCTATCTGGATCAATGCCCAATGATTGAAGATATTTTCTCTGTTCTAGTTTGGCTTTAATCAAACTATCTGTTTGAGGTAATCTGTTTCTCTTTTTCTTCTTAAATGATGTATAAAATATTGCCATGTTTCTATATACTATCAGGAGTTGATCTGATTGTCAAGGGTTAAATTGGTCAAGATTGTCGCACCTTTTTGACTATTTCGTCTTTCATATTCTGCTTCTATCATTTCTGAGGTCCAATCTTTACCATACCATGTGTATGCTTCATCATCATCATGGATTAACATGAATTGACATTTTTGACCATAACTGTGGTAATAATCTTCTTTCTCTGGTATTAAACCAGAAGGTCCGTTATAAACATCAGGATACTCATCTTTGTAAGTTTTGAAATAGTCTTTATCATCTACCACATAAACTTCGGACATATAAAATTGTTCAGGATCTGATTTATGTTCTTGTTTACTCTCATATTCAGCATATGTTTTATCTGCTTGCTCTTTGAGTTCAGTACATTTACCACTTAAAAAACCTATTTGAGAATAATCAATATTTCTGTATAGAGTCCAAGTATTCGCAAATGTACCTTGATCCTCTGTATCCCAATAGTGTCTAGAATAAACTACATGAAACATTACAGACCTCCACATTGATTTAATAAAATTAATAATAATAAAATAACAACAGTAAACTTAAACACTACTGACCTCCTGCCATTAAGTGAAGAACATACCACCAAGTATATTCTTTTGAGTTTTCAACACCAAACATCCATAAAGTGTCGATAAATCCTAAACCTAATAAAGTCATAAAACTTAAAACGAAATATTCTGATTTTGTCATTATATTGCCCTCCCTATTAAAGACGTCCTAAATATGAATCACCTCTTTCTAAGGCCCTCCATATTAAAGACATTGTGTTATAAAGTTCTTCATTCTTTTGAATAACAAATTTCATTTCGTCTCTAGGAAAAGTATCTAGACCGTCAATGAATTGTGCGGCAGCAGCAAATTGATTGCCTTTGATAAGACCTGCTGCGGTCTCATAATCTTGACCGTCAAGAGGAGTATGTCTCATACTATCTAATTCATAGATAGTGTCTAAATTTGATACGTTGTTCATAATATTCATAATGTAACCTTTCTTTTTCATAATATAGTTATACACTACACTAAAAAAGGTCTAAAGTCAAGGAAATAACCAAATTAATTTGAAGAAAAAACCCTTATTTATCAGGGATTTATATAGGGTGCGTCAAACCGCTCACCCTTTGTTCTTGTTTTGTTCTAGAAAAATAGGGTAAAAATGCCGTATGTTCCACCAGATAAGATGAGAGTTACTGCAACAATGCCAAAAAATGTATAAATTTTATCTAACACCACTCCTATTTACCAATCTCTTACCTTCATCCAACCAGAGGTTCTGCGAAACGTTGTTAGTCTTTGTAGGTATCTGCATTTCTTCACATAAGGCGTCTTTTATGATGTGGTCAACTACCACACAATCTATGTGGGTATAGTTATGTTTCTTTGCATATCTAAATCTATTGTTACCATACCAGATAACATAATCCGTACTTATCTCATGTTGGTGTTTTTTCCATATATGAAAAGACTTCTCTGTGATTAGTAAAGGATGTAGCATACCTTCGTCTGGTATTCTTTTTTCTAACATGGCTGCCATTGCATTTTTTTCATTCCAATTAGTATCATCATCTATATTAGATAATGTTGTTATGGAGAATGGTAATACCTCTGCACCAAACGTATGTTTTGCTTTAAGCAATCTCACTTTTCAGTTCTAGTATTACCGTAATGTTTTATTACACAATGTTTTGTTGCGTCTGAATGTTTTAATGTTCTATATGGATCAATAATACAACTACCTGGATTAAACTGTTTAGGTATTAATCCTTTATCATGTATAAGATAAGTGTGGGCACTTTCATCTGGCACTTGATCATAATATACTTTCATACTACTATCAAGGTTTTCAATATACCAACCAACTAACATAGAAGGACTACCTATTGTCTGATCAATACCTGGTTTAAATGCCTTACCTAATATTACTACAGGCATTTGATACTGCATAACATATCGTGCCATGTTATATGCTTGTTGTTCTCTTACTTTCATAATACTATCAAACAAGTCATAACCTAAATTTAATCTTTTTGCCATGTGTCGTAATGCTATATTATCTCTAGGATGACAAGCACCACCATCACCAAAACCTGCCATCATGTAACTAGGTCCCATTATTCTTTGTGTAGAATGTTTTAATGCATTTGTGACAACATCAACATTTATATTACCTACTTTCATTGCCACATCTTGTATCATATTTACTAAACATAACTTGGCTGTAATAAAAGTATTATAGAAAACTTTTAATGCTTCTATTTCTTCCCATGTGCCTATCTCATATCTTGTCGTTTGTTTTTCTAGTATAGGGTCGTATAAATCATAAAGCATTTCTACATCTTTATCTTTTTTACCTGTTGATGTGCCTATCATAATCATTTCAGGATGTCTCATATCCCACTTTACTGTGCCTTGTGCAATTAGATATGGATTGTATATAAACTTACCATTTTTAATTAATGGTAAAATTTCTCGTCTTACTGTTCCGGGCAATACTGTTGATATAACTGCAATCAATGTACCTTTATTAACTCGTTCATCAACATCTTTTACTGCCTGAATAAGATGTGTATAATCAAAATCTTTAGATTCTAAATGAGAAGTAGGTGTTTCGCCTCCATACTTTGGATCATGTGGTGTTTGTACTGCAATCAATACAACATCTTTATTTTTACATGTATTATCTAAACTGTCTATGTTAACATTAAAGTCTGTGTTTAAATCATTTAAAAGTTTTGTATTAATATCATAACCAGTTACTTCGTGTTTTTCTGCTAAAACTGAAGCTGCGTCTTGTCCTAGTTTACCTAGTCCTATAAATCCTACTTTCATAATTTCTCCATATTACATACCGGCGGCATGTTCATCTTATGTTTATTTTTTGATCTCAATGTTCTAAATTTTTCTATGACGTTTATAAGATGTGGATCCTCAACTAGTTCACCACTTATATCTGCTTTCATAGCCTTTTCTAAATCATCATAGGTGTAACCCAATTGTTGTTCATCTGTTCTACCATCTTCCCATAAACCATCTGTTGGTGGTGCGTCCATAATCTTTTTAATAATATCTAAATGTTCTGCCATGTGATAGACTTCACTTTTATATAGGTCTGCAATAGGTGAGATATCTACACCACCATCACCATACTTAGTATAAAAACCTACACCAAAGTCTTCGCATTTGTTTCCTGTACCTACAACTAATCCATTATTACTTTGTGCAATCTGATATAACATCATCATTCTTAATCTACTGCGACTATTGGCAAATGCTAGTTCACCATCTGCACCTAGATAATTACTTGCATGTTCAAATTCATGGAATATCTTTTCTAGATTTATTACTCTGCGACTTACATTATTAAATTTTTCATCTAACCACCATGTATGTTCTAATGCTAGAATATCTTTATTACGAATAGACATAACAATAGGCATAGTTCGTAAACCAGTCATAGCACATAAGGTTGAAGTAACTGCACTATCTATACCACCAGATACGCCTACAACTAATGTATCAAAGTTATTTTGTTTGGCATAGTTTTTTATCCAATTTACAACATGTTCTATTTTATCTTTCATAAATTTCATCTCCAATAATTAATGCGTCAACATGACCCATGTTTGCATATGTTTCTAATGCGTTATCAGGTGTCTCTACAATAGGTTCCTGATAATTAAAACTTGTATTTAAAACTGCTGGTAATCCACTTGCTACAATTATATTATATAGTATTGGATTATGTTCTTTCTTTAATATCTGTGGGCGTGTTGTATTGTCAACATGATTAACACCTCCCAATCTTTCTCTATATTCTTCTTTGATTATAGCGCTAGTCTGCATATAAGGTGACCACTCGTTATAGTCTTCTAGCATTTCCTCAGCATATTCTTCTAATATAATAGGTGCATATGGTCTATACCATTCTCT
>Ga0209337_1000431_pt1 | contig 33789 bp, 33 predicted proteins | sample LinPmetageLP53_FD_184044 | JGI IMG/M metagenome (GOLD analysis project Ga0209337, IMG submission 184044) | Marine viral communities from the Pacific Ocean - LP-53 (SPAdes) (version 2) | ecosystem: Environmental > Aquatic > Marine > Oceanic | place: Pacific Ocean | collected 2010-02-08
GAAGACTATTAGCAAACCTAAACCAAAGAAAATAGAACCTACTCGTAAAGTTAGTAAAGCTGAAGAAAGAAAAGACGGTACGGTAGAACTATTCTCCACCGTTGCATTGCTTGCGGGAGAGAATAAAAAGTCAGTAGTAGCTAAGGAAGTAGAGAAACTACAAGAAAAGATTGACGCAGGAGATAAGCTACTTAGTAAATTAGATTTTGAGTATGGTCCTAATTACGAAGACTTAATCGCTTTAGTAAGAAGGGGTGTAGAAAGTACAACTAGTGCAGGTAATTTTGTTACTTCTAGTGATAGAAACAAAGCAATAGAGGTACTAAGTACTTCTAATAAACGCAAACTTAGTATTTCAGAGAGGGCTATGTATGACTACTTGTCAGGAACAGGTAGGTTAGAGGATGCGTTAGTAACGATAGCCTTTGAAAGAGGTGAGGATGTAAGTGGTTCTGATCTCAATGTAGAGTTCTCAAAAAGTAAAGCTTTAACTCTAGAAGAAAATACTAAATTTGCAGGGACAGGAGGTAAGAATAGTCGCCTAGCTGAAGAATGGGTGATAAGTAACTTATCTGCTGGCACACTAGACAAGTACAACGAGATAGTAAGGGCTTACGTTGCAAAAATAGTTTTAGTTAAAGGTTGGGTTGTTCGAGATAAAACTAAAATAAAAGATAAGCAACTTGTAGATTACGGTATAGCTACTAAACGTCCTCCTTCTAAAGATACATTATCAGGGGAAGTAACTACTTTTACTCCTGAACAAATAAAAGCATACGAAGCTTCCCCCGAAGGTAAAGCTAGAACAAAAAGATCTCAAGATAAGTTTATAGCGGGATTAGCGGTAGGAGATGTTGAATCAGATATATTTACAGAGTTAAAGAAACGAGAGGAAGCACGAAGTAAAAAACTAAACAGCCTTAAAAAAGCACAAGTTTTAGAAGAGTACGTAAATGAATTATCTGGACAAGTAACTCTTAACTATCTTAACAAGGATATAGTTGACGAATTTAACTTACCCTCAAACGCAGTCTCTCAACTAGCGTTACCACTACACCCATCTGTAATCGGGGCGTTACAAAAGGGAGATTTACGTTTTGCTCTAGGTCTTTTAGATGCACGTTCTAAGGGCAATAGTGTGCCCAAAGATTATAGAGATTTGATTAAATCTATAGCTGCTAATTTCCCTGCATACCTTAATGGTGTAAAAGTAGAAATTATTCCTAACCTTAAAAATAGTTTAGGTCTAGACGTAGCGGGATTGTTTGATGAAACAACAGATACTATAAAACTAGATTCTACGGAAGGTATGAATAGCCATGTGCTACTGCATGAAGTTGCTCACGCTGTACTCAACGCTGTACTTTCTAATAAGTCTCATCCAACAACTAAACAACTAAACAAGTTGTTTAAAGAAACTAGTGAGATACTAGGTACTGGAGAGTACGGGTCCGTTAGCTTAAAAGAATTTGTTGCTGAAGCTCTTAGTAACATGGAGTTTAGGCATGCTATATCTAGCGTATACCCTAAAGGTGGGCCAATAAATTCCTTTAAGCGATTTGCTAACATAGTTATAGAGTTTTTAAATAGAGTTCTTTCATATGTAGGGTTAGGTCGTAAGGAAGACATGGTTAAGAGTGGTATTAAAATACCCTCTGTCCGTACTATAGATACTAAAGAGTCAATACTGTCTAACGTAGGTAAGATAGTTGAAGCTTTACTGGCTCCTACAGCCGAAAACGTAGGTGTAACCGAATTAAACAGTCAGAGACCTGAAGAAGTTCTAGCAAATATAGAGAAAATACAGAAAGCTATTGTAGAAAGTGGAGGGACAAGACAAGACTTTACGGACCAGATAGTAGATGGGTTTGGGTCAATGGCAGACACCGCTAAAGAAGTACTACTCAAGACTCAAGATAGTCAAGACGTAGCCGTCTTAGCAGAAAAGTATGACTTAGGTAGAGTGGGCTACGACATATTTGAAACAATGCTTAAACAAAGAGGAGCTATACAAGCCGCTAACAAAAATACGGATATTGTAAAAGAAGAATATATTAGTTGGTTCAAGAGGCTAAAGGATCAAGCTATTGCTGCAAAGAGGGACTTAGATGCGCTTATATATAGTCCTGAGTTTGGAGCTACAGTATGGCAAGTAAACCCCCTACTTAACAAGAAAGCTGCGTTAAAACGGTACGCTAACCAACCAGATAAAATAGAAATATGGAACAAGCAACAACCGTATGTACGTAGACTAAAAGCCAACGGTGGTATGAGAATATATAAACTCATGCGAGATCATTACGTCGATAGCTATAAGCAGATGCAGAAAGTTATGGAGGGGCGTATAGATGAAGTTTTTGGCAGTACGCCAGAAGGTATAAAAGCGGCTAAAAAACTAAAGCAGGAAGTGTTTGCAAAATTATTTGACAGAAGTTTGTTAGAGGTATACTTCCCACTAACAAGAGAAGGTAGGTACAAAGTACCTTTTATAATGAGGGAGGGGACGTACAGCGGAGAAGACCCTTTCGCTATGATAATGGTGGATAGTAATCAAGAAGCTAAAAGACTAGTATCCCAATTAGAAGATAATTCTGATATAGATTTTGTTTACCCTATAGTTGACGGTAAATACGATTCTAAAACTTTTCTTTCTAATGCTCCCCCGTCTTCATTTGTATCTCAAATCATAGAAGAAATAAATGCAAACGCTACTGATAAGCAAGTAGCGGGAGAGCTTGTAGACAAAATAATGGATCTATGGGTTAGTTCTTTACCAGAAACTTCTTTTGCTCAGTCATTGCAAAACCGAAAAAATACTCCCGGTTTTAAAGTGGATAGTTTCTATGCATTCACCACAAAGGGTTATGACATACCTGTACAGACGGTACGTTTAGAGTATAGCGCCAGACTTACTCAGTTAGGTGACATAGTAAAAGAAAACTACGTAAAGGCAGTTTCTCAGAAGAAGAATCAGGAACCCGAATACAAGTTGTTACCTGTCGCTGTAGAGGATTCGTTACTTGGTAGTAGATTAAGTGCTATAGCATTGATACGGGATAGGCTTCTAAGGGATGTGCAGTTTGCATCGAATCCCCCTACTGGTATAGCTGAAGATATAGCCAAAAATCTTAATCAGTTTGCCTTCATACAGTCTATATGGATGAACGTATCTTCAGCGGCAATACAGCTAGGGCAAATACCCTTTGTAGTGTATCCGATGCTTGCAGGTAGGTATGGGTGGAATGAAACGGGTAGTGCGTTAATGGAAGCTACTGGGTTAGTAATGCGTTCCGTAGATATGAGATCTCTCGACGCAGGTATAGATAACTACGTGGAGTTAGTAAAGGTTGGTAAAAAACAAGAATACCGAATAAAGCCTAGTGTATTTAAAAATCTTTCCATAGGGGTTTCTCCAGAAGAAGCTTCTAAAAAAATACAAGATATGGAGGATCTACTACCCCTAATTACTTATGCTTTAGCTACAGGACAGTTAAACAGAACATTCTTACAAGACACCCTAAACATATCAGAAGGAGGGCGTGAGAAAAAAGGTAATAAAGTTAGAAATGCTTACGAGGTAGCTACCTCAGTAGGTGCAGCTATGTTTAACACAGCGGATAGAATTAACCGCCAAGTTACTCTGGTAGCTGCTTACCAACTAGAGCTACAAAGAATACGAGATTTAAATAAGAAAAATAAACCAAAAGGAACTAATGATCCTAATACCCTAACACCAATACAGATGCAAAATGCAGCGGTAAAAGCTATGTATACGGCTACAGAAACTAACGGGGGTATTTTTCTAGAGACAGGTCCAGAAATAGCAAAGAAACATATGTTTCGTGTGATGGCTATGTACAAGACTTATGGTTTTAAAATGAATACCTTGATGTTAAATACTGGGACTTCTGCCGTAAAAGTTATGTATAAAGGGAATACTGTAAAAGATAAGCTTTTTAGGAACGAAGCGTTAAAACAGTTTATTTTTGTACACCTACACACTTTATTTTTATTAGGTGTAAAAGGTATGCCTCTATGGGGGATAGTAGCTGCCAAAGCATTGCTAGACGAAGTATTCTCCCCGGAAGACGAGACTGCAGAGGAGAAGGCACAAGACTATTTAGCTAATTTAACGCCCGGTCTAAATCTAAAAGAACTCTTCTACAAAGGGCTTATAAACTACGGTTTAGGTATCGACATAACTGATAGAGCTAAATTAAATTCTCTTATCCTCCAACAAAATAAATGGAACAGAAGACCAGATTTCTTTGCTTTTGTAGCACAGCTTGCAGTCGGTCCTTCTGGATCTACTATTCAGAATACTGTAAAGGGTGGGCTAGATGTCTATAACGGAGAAACAGAAAGGGGTATAGAAAAAATGTTACCTCCGGGGTTAGCTAGTAATTGGAAATCTTCTTTTGGGCGGTTAGCTAGGGAGGGATATAGATCTAGGGATGGGCACCCTATATACACAGATGTAACCAGAGGTGAGTTAGCCCTACAATTCTTTGGGTTCCGCCCTGCAGAAGTGGCGCATAGGTCAGACATGAGTGCTAGATACAGAAGGATGAGTAATGCAATAACAGAGAAAAGAGCAGATATATACAAGCGTTATAGGGAAGCGGAGTTTGACGCTCCAAAGATGGCTTTAGTTATGAAAGACGTAGAGGCGTTTAACAAAAAAGAAGGCGTAAAGTTCCCCGATATAGCAATATTAATTGGTGATCTAAGAGATTCAGCATATAACGCTAGGCGACGTGAGGATCAGTATGTCAACGGGGTGTTCATCCCTCCGTTCATGCAGGAGTACGTTCAAAAGATTTCAGACGATAGAAATAGGGCTTTCAACGGGGATACATCCATAAATTCTAAGTACAACCCAATACTAGAAGAATAATAACTCCCCCAATTAAGGGGGGAGCTACCATAGGAGAACGGTATGACCAAACACCGCTAGGCGAATCCTATCATAGAATTCTCCATACACGCACCCCCAGAAACCCACTTTCTACCCTTATATCTACTTTAAGTACCCATTCCTTAGCATTAAACACTACTTTAAGCTGTTTCTTCGCTTTTGTAGTGTTTATACATGGTATGAACGCAGAAGCGCCGACTACCATATCGTCCCACTCCACGGTTATCTTTACCCCATCAGGGTATAGGTCATACGCCCGTAGTATCTCTAGGTTCTTCGTCTTCATCTAAGTCAAACTTCATAACTAGTACGTCAGCCGCAGGGAGAACTAATTTGGTACCCTTACCTAATCTAACTTTCTCTCGTTTACCGTCACAGTGTTCTTTTATCTGCTTGACTAAGTACCCATAATTTATCTGTAGTTCACCACACCAATTTTTGAGTATCTTAGGTACCACGTAAAACTTCTTAGTATCAGGTTCGTATCTTGCAACTAACTTACCCCTAGCCATTACATCAGGTATAACTAAATCATCTAGCCCATTACCATGCATCTTACGTAGGTCTTGTGTGCTCTCTATCTGCAGGATGTTACTTATATGCTCACTGAAGAAATCGTTCATTATGTCAAATACTGAGGCATCACTTGTTTCTGTATTACGTTTGTTCTGAGGAAGTAGTACCTCTATTACCCATTTGAATATCTTTTTTATCGGGAAGTTATGTAGCCCTGCGTGTTTTGCCAGTATTAACCCAGACATGGTAGCTGCTATATGTGCAGACCAGAAACGGTTTTCCTGACTCAATGTACCTTCTTTATCCACATACTTTTTAACTTGTTTAGTAAGTGCTTCAGCTTCCTCTAAGTGATTCATTATATATTGTACGAAGGGTATACCTGCGGTACCAAACTGCTTGTATTTAACTGCCCCTTCAAACTCATAAGTCTCTTCTATAGAATCAAACAGGTGTTTCACATTAGGTACATAACACTCTAGCACCCTCTGTGCCTCTGCTTTGGGCATAGCTTTAGCCATACTCACACGTTCGATAATACTAGCGTTACCTGTAGTGTTAGATAGTAAGCTCCAAGCATGCCCCCTAAACCTTTCTACATTACTACTTGATGCCATGCGAGCACGTTGCTTACCAGAGGTAAACTGGTAGATAAGGTCAGAAGCTTGCTTGGGGGTAAGGTTAGTTATCTCGTCTATGCACCAAGGTAAGCTGTGGTATATCTCCCCACGGTTCATCTTACTTAGAAAGGTGTCCTCCTTATCCATTATAAGTCTCTCTGGGTTCCCCCATATACCTGTAGCGGTAATCATAGCCGTAGTTTTAGCTACCCCTGAGTCTAAATTATGTAGGTGCATAGCAGCACAGTTAGCGTTAAAGAACTCCATAAGAACTGAACCAAACCCTGTACCTAAGACATATTGGTATAGTTCTAACCCATCTTTATTCCAAAAATCTATAGTCTCTTTCCACTCTTCTAGACTACCTTTAGGTTCAAAAGCGTCAAATAGACCTATAGTGTTATTAGATGGGGGGTTAAACTCTATACCGTCTGCGGTTATCTTCTGGTTACCTAGTACGAATGCCTCCATCTTAGGGCTAGTCCAGCCGAACTGCCTGTGTGCATCTTGAGCTACGCTGTTAGCTTGTAGTTCATTTATCCAACTAGTTGTGTAAGACATCAGATCATCCATTTTAGTAACAGCTACTCCCTGAGAAGCTACTACTTTTCTAAACTCCTCCCTAGAAGTAATAGCTGCTAGAGGTATAGTGAATTCACGTACCCCATCTCTAGGTAGATGTAACCGCATAACGGCGCTCTCCCCTAGTTCTGGATCGTGAATTCTTTTAACTACGTATAGGTCATTATGGTAAATAAGTTTCTCATCTACATCCCCATCTGCCGTAGAAGAGCGTAAAAACACTCCCCCATTAGCCCCTCTAAAATACGGGGGAGGGTAGTCAGGTATTGAAGAACTGGTTTCAGCTTCTTTGAAGCCATTACCTAATACAATAGGGGATTTAACTTTCCCCCAATTTGGGCAACTAGGACATATATCAGGACTAAACTCATCAAACTTAGCACAGGTGTATGGCCCTTTGATTGGACCATATTTCTTAACCGTCTCTTCCTCTGAATAATTAGGGTGTTTTTTAGATAGTTTTCTAGCTGCCTTATCTCCATCACTACAGAATCTAGCTATAGAAAGCCCTGCTCTCCACATAGGCTCACTAGTATTCTCTTGGTCTGTCATTATCAGACTTAACTGCTCACACCCACTACCTGCATTAGTCTTCTTAATTATGTCTATAAAACGTGACTCTCTGCTACCAAGTAAGGCATCCATAACTGCGCTCTTGGGGGAGCCTTTTGCTCTTGGTATAGGGGTTTGTTCTACACCGAAGAACCTAGAGAATGTATCAAAGCTTAAAGGTTCAGCGAATTTACTTATAAGTTTTACTAATGCTGGAGGAGTAGTTTTGTGGTTATGGGTTAACGGGATACGTAGTACCCTAGCAGTATCTGCGGTAACCGCAGGGTCTGCATATACCTTATTTTTGGAAAGTACTTCCTTAAAACTCCTTGCTACTGGTAACCATTCTTCTGGAAGTACTGCTTCTTCTAAAGGCCAGTATGCATGTATGCCCCTACCAGAGTTTAGTATCGTAGGTTTGGGTACACCTTTAGCTATACAGAAATCTTTAAGCGATAAAAGAGCTTCTTCCTGTGATTCGTAATCTTTGCTAGGCCCACAATCTAGGTCTACAAAAAAAGATTTTAGTTTATGTACATTGGATGATGTCCTAGACTCGGACGTTATAAACGTAGATAGTGCAAAATAGGTATCCCAACCCTCGCTATCTAGTCTGTATGCGGTTGCTAATAGGTCTGTAGTATTGTCAAAAAACTTTTGTGTTATTTTGTTTGCTTTCGAATTAGAAGCGAATAGACAATACGAGCCGTCACTACATAGCACACTATTTAAAAATAGTTCTGTTTCCATTTTAGCCCCAAAAAAAGAGTCGCGGAACCAGCGGAGAACTTACATAAGAACCCGCTGTTTTCGGGATATAACTCCCTACCCGCGACGAAACCTAAAGTCTATTCATCCCATTCATCTATTAGATCGTCTAATGAATCTTCTTTAGGTGGGGCTTTCTTACTCTTTACTATAGCTTTTGGCTCTTCGGGTTCGTCAGGCTCCTCATCTACTTTAGCAGGTGTATCACCCACTGCTGTAAAGGAATGACCTTCTTCACCTTCTTCAGACCCATAACCTTCTTGGGCAGTGAAACTGTTGGATACAACTTTTTCAGCTAACGCGATAACCTGTACGGCTCTAGGTCTTAAAGATACTCCACTACCCATAGCAGGATTAGACCAAGCATAGAAACCTACTTCTATATTTACGGTACTACCAGTAGTTAACTGAAAGTCTTCTGGTAGTGGTTCCAAGTTTGCTTTGTATTGCTTGGGTTTAGGAGTCGGACGGTCATTATAGGCCGCTTTAACTTTGCACTGTGTTTTAAACACTGCGTTCTTTTCTTTTTTACTACCCTCTATAATAGTAAACCTATCATCAAACTCACCCCAAGATTCTTCAGCGTTCTCCTCATAGAAAGCTTTCATCTCTTTACGTAGCTTTATAGCTTCGCTGTAGGGTATTTTAAGATCAATGCAAAATTCCGCGCCATCTGTCTTAGCGTCACAAGGTTGGCTTCTGTTAGCTGCCTTGTCAAAGTAGTAGGGTTGGTCAAGCTTGGGCCAAAGTGCTTCGGCCCCTTTTATCTGGTGGTTCATTGTGTTCTCCTCAGAACTAAAATTAAATGTATAGTCCGTAGAGTAGTCGGTAGTTATAGCCCCAATAGTATCCTTGTGACTTATCATAGAAACTACTTGTGCTACCTCACACTCCTGTAACGGACGGTTTGGTGCAAAATATAACTTAGGCACCATGCTGTTTTTGTCAAAAAAAATCCTTGTGTATATAGATTCAGCGGAAGTACCTCGTCCGTTTAAGAACTTTGCGTATTCCTGCAAGGGCATATTCTTACCCTTAGCCTTACCAAAAATAGAATTGGCAGGTACTTGTATCTGGTATACAGTGTCTAGACCGTCTTCAAACATGACAGCTATTTTCTGTGAGAATCGGCAAGCCCGACCCCCACTAGAACTGCTCCCCCGTACATTCTGACTACAATCAATGCACCTATGTGCTTGTTTGTTTTCTAACAGAACACTGCTGTGGGGTTGTTGCGTATCAGTAGACCAACATACAGGCTTCTGAAAACTATTAAGGTCAAAACTATTTTGGTAAAAAGCCCTAGATACAGGTGCCGCATTGACAACTACTACCTCTACTTCATCACCAAAACTATCATTCCCAGTTTCAAAGTTACCTGTACGTATACTTAATCTACGCACTAAAAGTCTTCGTCAAGCGCAGCTATACCTGTAAATTCGTCAGGCTCAGACTCCGCAAAAAGTTGCTCACCTGCCTCTACGAGTTCACCCCTTAGATGTTTCTCTATAGCGGGTATATCAAAACGGTAAGTAGTATCAGCTTTGACGTAGCATGACCTGTCTATTAGACCTTTCTTTACCCACAGCCTTACAGTAGGCTCAGATATATCAAAAAACTTAGCAACGTCATGTACGTTAGAGTACTTAGATTCACTCATTTATATCGCCCTTCCCTTTTCTAACACTTATAGAATAAGACGAATCTGCTTGTAGGGATGGGATAACAATATCTTTATTTTCTTCTAAGTACTCTTTAAGGTTCTTAGTACTTATGCGTTGTTGGATAAGCCCCGCTGCATCATTCTCAATGGCGTACTTAAAAAACTCTCCCCAATTATTAGAAAAGTAACGTGTGCTAACTTTTCTATAGAAGGTTTCTCCACCCTGAGTCTTAACGCTTTTTACACCGTTAGAGACACAATGTTTATCCAACGCACTAGATATAGCCTCCATCTTAGAACCGAGTTCATCGTATTTCTCGTCAAACTCTTTCTTTATAGTGGCTCTTTTTTCCCGTATACGTATGTATACTTTAGCAAGCCTCGTCAGTTTATCTGGGGATAAAACATCCCCTTCAGTAGGTATAGTCATTTAGTTCTCCTTGCACCAGTAACCACTGGGAGATACGAATATACGTTACGTTATCTACTTAGTCAAGTATTTCGTTATATAATTCTAGTATTTGTGAGTGTATATTTATTCTGTTATTTAAAAGTGAGTATATACGCTTCTCTACATCAGAACCTTGCAATTGAACTACTGTACATTTGTGGTCTTGTCCCGCTCTATGGATTCTTGCGTTGGCTTGAGCGTAAGTTTCTAAACTACTAGTTGGCCCCCACCACACAATTGTATTCGCTGCTGTTAGGGTTACCCCGTGAGCGGCAGACTGAGGTTGTACTACTAAAACCTTTGGATCTTCTTCCTCTTGAAACTTCTTGAATATCTCTGTACGTCTAGTAGCTGGCACATCCCCCCGTATTATAGCGGTGGTTATTTTGTCTGCTTCTAGTTTCCCTACTATTATGTCTATCGTATGTCTGAAAGGTACAAACACTAATACCTTCTTACTAGACTCATCAATAACTTCTCTAAGAGCCTTGTACCTGTGCCTCATATCAAACTCTAGAGCTTCCCCATCGTCGGTATAGATTGCCCCTGCGGATACTTGTAGTAGTTTATTCATGTTAACTGCGGCATTGGGGGCGGTTATCTGGTTGTCCGTAGTCTGCATCACCATATGGTTCTTTAACTGCGCGTAGTACTTCTTCTGTTGGCGAGTTAGTTCCACTTCTCGTTTGACATATACTATGTCCGGTAGGTCAAGGCACTGGTCTTTCGTGTACCGGATAGCAGGTTGTAGTATCCTATGTACGGTCTCTACCGCATCCTCTCTAGGAAACCACTTAAACTGGTTGATCCTAAGCATTACCATGTCACGGAAGGAACTAAAGAATTTAGGTACTAACTCTGGGTTTATTAGTTTAGCCAACCCATAAGCATCTAGGGGGGATTGCGCTGCGGGAGTACCTGTCATCATCCATAACCAAGTATTTGAGGATACTAGTTTATTGAGTACCTTCCACCGTCTAGTCTGCACGTTTTTATAATGTGTAGCCTCATCGGCTATTATTAAATCAAAACCTCCTTTGGCTATATCGTCAGCTACTATCTCTACCCCGTCATAGTTTATGATTACAAAGTCTGCGCCTTGATTGATTACTTTCCTACGTCTTTCAGAAGAACCATAAGCTATATCTACACTTCTGTGCATTGCAAAAGTAAAAAGGTCTGCTCTCCACGCACTATCCATGATAGATAGAGGGCATATAACTAATACTCTTTTCACCTTACCTTCTTTCATTAAGTAGTCACTTGCCCATATTGCAGATGCTGTCTTACCTGTACCCTGTTCGTTGAAACAGAAAGCGCGTTTGTTTAACGTCAAGAATGCTGCGGTGTCTTTCTGGTGTTCAAATGGTTTATGCTTACCCGTCCACTTATACTTAGATAGTATAGGGGAGGGCACGTTTATATTTAGGTTCTTCAGTACGTGTACTTCGTCTAACCCCCAGTTAACAAGTACCTTGTTATCTACTAGCTCTTTGCTTTTAGGTATTACGTCTGTTACTTTTTTGGGGTTACGTAGTCTTAGTAGTACGGCTTTATCTTTGACTATCTGCACTATTTCTTCTTCTTATAATTACGGCTACGGTTCTTACTCTTACTTTCTATACGTACACCATCCTTGTTAGAACCACCCTTGCTTAAAGCTTTTTTGTGGCTTACATCTTTACCTTCTCGTTTATCAGCCTTACCATTCTTGTTCTTATCAGGGCTATCCTTATCCATCTTACGTCTAGCTTTCTGACGTTCCATCCTATTACCGTGTTCCCCCCTTTCCTTCTGTTGCTTGTACTCTTTCTTATAAGGTCTTGGTTTCTTAGTATATGGCATTAGTTTCTCCCGTTATGGGCGCAGTCTAAAACTGCACAATGATTTCTACATAGTCCACTAGGTTTTGCGTTCCACACATTGTTGTCGAAACAAGTCTGCATATCTGAAAATGCCTCCGTCCACGAATCCCAAAGAATGCTTTGGTCTTTTACAGAGTACTTTTCTTTTATCAACTCGTTACATACTACAAAAAGTAGTCCTCCTTTTACTTCTTTAACTACTGGAAAGTGTTTGAATACAGCTAACGCCATAAGCTCTAACTGCCCCTTATCTGCGTAGCGTGTAGACTTCCCAGTTTTGTAATCTATAACCCACGCAAGGTGATTTTCTGTATCTAGTATAATTAGGTCTGCTATACCCCGCCACCAAACATCTTCAGAATCAAACCCACAAGGTTCCAACTTTTCATTTAACCCCATTCTAAACTCGCACAGCTTGGCTCCCTTTATAGAGACTAGTGCATCCAATCCCTTACGAGTGTATTCAAATTCAGGGGGTAAAGGTGTAGCTTCTTTTACATAATTCTCAGCCGCCTCATGCATCTGCGTACCGTACCGCATAGCGTCTGTTTCCCCTTCTACGTACTCCTTGAGTACTTTCATGTGGTAGAACTGCTTCGGGCATTGTTGGAAAGCTTTGAGCTTACTGAATGACCAAGGGGTTATACTCATTCACATTCTCCGTATCTTTTACCTATACCGGATTCACAATCCAGTGGTAGTCCTGTAGCCCAATCAGGTACCCACCGCATACTTTCCTCAACTGACAACTGTGCCTCTGAAACCTCTGTCTCGGGTACGCAGCATATAATTGAGTCGTGTACTGTCATCACGATATGGTACTTACGTCCTATTTTTAACATCTGCTCCCCGATTATACAACGCGCTAAAGCTTGGCAAACATTCTCTACTACCTTACCTCCGTATATGTTTGTCGGTCCTTTCCTAGTTTTGTAAGTGAACTGCACCCCTCTCTCGTTTTGTTCAAACTCTAGGTTTTCATACCGTAACAATAGTCTGGAAGGTAGTCTTATAGCCGTCTTTTTAGGTACTATTTCTATAACACCATCTAAACCAAACTTACCTTTGTTACCACGGGTAAATTCTGTAAGTACGTTCTGACCTTCTCTCCACAGTTGACCTATCTTCCAGTTGCTATCCCTATACACACTAATAACGCGCCTAGCTTCTTTCAAATCCATATCAAAACCAAAAGAAGCAAGTTGATCTTTAAATCTTACAGCCCCCATGCCATAGCCAGCACCAAGGATAGTAGTCTTACCGACGAACCGTTGATCTTTAGTGATGTCTTCTTCAGAGACATTATATATTTTAGATGCCATCTGTTTGTACACATCCTTACCCGCAGCAAACGCTTCAGTAAGGTCATCTTGCCCTGCAAGCCAAGCCAACACCCGCGCTTCGATCTGAGAGGAGTCACAATCAATCAGCGTATACCCTTTCGGAGCTAAGATACTGTTCTTTAGTTTCTTCCCATTGTCCCCCCTACTAGGTAGGTTCTGTAGGTTGATCTTGTCTGAACCACCCCACCTACCTGTGTGTGCAGCGTAGTATCTTATAGGTACAGGGAGTGTTCCACGTTTGGCTATATCAATAAACCGCTGTGCTCTTGTCTCCTCCAAGGTACTCTTGTTACCTAACCTTGCTGCTACTAAAGCTTGTACCCTCTCATCATCGTGACACTCTAGTTCCTTTAATCCTTCGTCGGTCTTCGCAAAAGCAAACGCTTTCTTGCCCGTAGTAAGACTTATCTTTGTAGGAGGTACTACTCCCACACCTTCAAGAAGTTCCGCAAACTTAGCGTTACTCATCAAGGCTTTCTTGGTAGCGTTAACTTTAGATAGTAGGTCATCTTTCCTAAACTTTACATTGTCTAAGTGAAACTCTAATAACCCTAAATCTAGTTCTAGTATAGGGTCTAGGAACATACGTAAAGTTATATCTATTATCTTTAACTCTTGTTTAGGGAATCCTTTACCCATCTTGCTAAACAATCTATACGCTAACTCTACATCGTTGATGCAGTAGTCCCCGTAACGGCTAAGTTCTTCGTCGGTGAAGTCTTTTCTATATTTACCTTTAGCAGCGACAACTTCAGTACCTTTCTTACCTAACCCATACCGTTCTGTTAATGCATTAAGCGATGCCTTAGCGTTTACTCCGTGTATAGCCCTAGCCATACACAAGGTGTCTGCCCATACTTTAGGGTTTATACCAAACAACCAATTAAGTATGGCACCGTCGAACATGGTGTTATGTGCTACCACCATGCTGTTCCCCCAATCAAAAGTATCTAGGTATCGTTGGAATTGTTTATGTGTACCACTGGCCCATTCTGTAGGGCCGTTGTTAACTTTTATAGCGACCCCTATAACTTCAAATCTACTATCTCTAACGTACTCTTCTGTAGTCATCTTAGACAGTGAAAAGTCTTGGTCGTAATACGTTTCAAAGTCTACTGTTATCAAGTCCATTACAGGTTCCGCTCTTTGGATAGCCTTTTAATTTCAGCTTCAATATAGAATTTAATCTTCTTAGCATCTCGCAGCGCATCGCTATGTGAGGCTTGCCCTTTCCTGTAGATGGTCCTGAATATTTCACCATCTTGGGCATTCATATTCTTATGTGAGATAAGGTCTTGAAGTTCTACCGCGCCCTCTGGTAGCTGATAATATACTGCGGTAGAGCCGTCTGACCTACTTGGATCACTCATCGTTTGCCTCTTTGGTATTTAAATTATTGACTAAAGTCGCTATGCCGGTGACTTCTTCTTCGATTGACCTAGAATGATGGTGAAGGTATCTAGCTGACTTCCTCCCCTTTGGTTTAACACGACCTAAGTTGTTGTTCCCCGTACCATACTTATCGTTCCTCCTAGACTCTCCTGCTATTTCCAATGTGCGTAAATAGTGTCCGGTCATAGGCTCGTCACGTAGCCAGTGGTAGTCCTCAAGTGTGTAATCAGGGGCTATAATGTCTACCATCTCTTCCATATCATAGATACCCCAACGTACCTGCGAATCGGGTATGGGTTTACCTAAGAGTTTCCAATCAGGTTTCTCAAAGTCCAACTCCTGTAGGCTTGGCTCTCTCATTTTATTCGGCCCCATTAATATCTCCTAACGCGATGCAATCAATTTATTTCTTCCGTTGTTTGTCGCGAATGATGGTAAATACTGCGCCACTGACGATTATTACTATCGTTCCACAAAGCACCGTGAGCAGATGCGTAATCTCAGGCTCGGTCATTCTCTACACTCCGAAATCTAAGTTAAGTTGTGTTTCGAACCTACCGGCAACTAACTCTGTTACCTGATGTACATTTTTCTCATCAATGACGAGAGCAATGCCACCTGCCATAGTAATCTCTCGTAGGTTCTTTTCCTGCAGTGCGGTAGGTTTGTTCTTCCCTGCTTTGCACTCGATGCCAAAGAACTTACTACCCATGCACCCTACGATGTCGGGTACGCCTGACTTACCATACCCACCTGTAGCGGGAAAGAAGTAGTACGCACCCATAGCTTTCAACTGCTCAACTACTTTCTTCTTGACCTTCGCTTCCGGTGTCATCGCCATACGTGTCTCCTCGAAACTGTTGTAGCGTGTATAGAATTTCCTCCAACAAGATACGGTCATTCTCATTGTCTGTGTCCATGTCTACTGTAAGTCTAATTTTCATTCCCCAAATGCCTTGCGCTTGCCACCGTCATAGGCGTGGGCGTGACCTTCATCTATTAGCTGCTGGTTAATATCGGTGTCCCCATTGAACAATGTACCTAGCCAACGTCCGTACTTACCTTTACCTGATAGACATACACTAATAGGTACCTCTACTAGCTCTACTAACCGCTTCTTTGCAGCCAGACCTAACTTCTTTTCAGCAAGGTCTTTCGTGCGGGACTCCCATGCGTTTATCCCTTCCATGCGTATACGTAAGTCAGCCAACAACCCAAGGTCTACCGGAAGCACTTTAATACGTACATCTATGGTATCCCCATCGACTACTTTGAGTACCTCATCTACCTTAAAGCAGGGGGGAGTTGCGTTGGCGTTTGTAAATGGACTCCACAAAAGTATTGCGCTCAGTGCTATTGTTATCTTGTTCATTGCTTTTCCTTGTAGGTGATTTAAGGGTATCGTTGAGAACAACGACCCGCTGGTCATTACGGTATTCAACCGTAAAGTATTCTTTGTATTCTGCCATTTTTAGATCCTCACTTCGTGCTACGAAACTGTTGTTTACTTCAAGTAGAGAACTGGTTTCAACTTGAAACACGGGTATCGGGAGCAGCCGCGCTCAAATTTATATCCTCTGCTATGGCACGTTTCATAGCTGGCGGTGTGCCCTTAGTTAGTAGAACTATATCTTTAGCTCTGCATTTAACCGAATGTAGTTTCTCTCCCTTATCGTGAAACTTAACACCACCTAACATATCGTCGGTAAAGGTCTGTATAGTTAATTGTTCCATTGGTAGTCCTGTGTAATTTTAGTTTTGAAGTTAGGGACGGTCCCTAACTCCAAGTAAGTAGTTGTGGTGGATGATGGTATTGGTACCATTTTATGGGGAAATAGTTAAACCCTGACTAGCAGTACACGGCATACCACCTTTGGTATCGAAGCCACCACTCTCCGATTAGGAACGCTAGTCTATCAGTGGTGCGCTGTATCACTTCCAGTGACTACTAATGCGCTTATAGACCCCACTTGGCCTAGTCTTCTATCCAGAAGGTATCCTTATCTAACACATACCCCAACCCTGCAACGTGCCTACGGTAGTCTACGTCCATCATATTGAGCGTAGCTATTTTGCCCCGTAGATCTTTGGGTAGATCCTTAAATAATTTATAGGATCTAGTTGTTGTATACTTATCTAAACTTTGTACTTTAATATTATTAGTAGCGTGATCTAGGCATACAATGTGATACGTTGATAGACCCACGGTAATATTTGTAATTCCTATTGAACGAAACTAAACCCTATCACCGTGGGGTAACCTTGTCTACAAAAATATGTAATAAATACCACCGGGTTTTATAGTTACCCCTACACCCTCAACATCTTCCCCATATACTTGTATGGTTGATATCTTTCTGGACACCTCTTCTGGTAGTGTCGATGTTGTATACGTAGTAGGTTCACCCACTTTTACGGAAGCATTCCAATCAACCTCGTTTAACAAAACAGTATGGAAGATAGTCTCGTCATTGAAAGTATGTGTGCGATATAGAGCGCAAGTCGTATTCCCTGAGCTACCCTTACCCACTTCTTTTCGATCCGCTTCGAAATCATTTAGTGATCGTATCTTAGATATCAAACCCCCACCCAAGGATACTTGTCCGTATTTATCCACCCTCCCCAGTGCAGAGAGCAACGATTCGTCACTACGTATCTCGTTTTCCAGACTTTTTCTAGCGTATCTTACCTCCCTCTCAACGTCCGCTATCTGCCGAAATGCCGTTTTGCCTACATGTCTTACCATGTCCTCAATTGTAAGAGGTCGAATTAATTCCCTAGCTGCCTTGATAAAGTTCTTATCTGAACTAGTTCTGAGTACCCTCATATGTTCTGGATGCCGTTCGTTGAGTACAAACGGGCTTTCTATAGTGAGATACTTTTTGTAGGAGGACTCATATACTGAGATCCACGATATTTCCGCAGAGGCGTAGGGGAAGCTGAAGAACACCGCAGCCATACTAGTCTCGTATGTGTTATCGCTTACGAGTACTCTAGCTTTCCTAAACACTGGGTCACGCAGTAGTTTAAGTACTGCCTGTTCTAACGGCCTGAACACAGTAGCGTCTTCATTAATAGCTTCAGTAAAACGTATCTCGTTACTTTCTAATACCTGTGCCCAACTCTCATCAGTCTCCGCATCTTGGGGGGACAGGCATACTGTAGCCCCCGTAGTGAAAAGACTATCGTGATGTAACTGAGTTACTAAGTTTTGAAATGCATAACGTATAGTTTCCATAGTTATTCCCTTACTTGTAGTTGTAGTAGTTTTGAAGTTAGGGACGGTCCCTAACTCCAAGTGCAGTGGGTTATTTATTTAGCTTTCTGTACTAGTTCTTCTACTGTGTATCTAAGGCCCATCCACTCGTTCATAAACGATACGAACTGTGACCTAACCTTACGTACCTCTCCTTCAGTAGCGTTGTACTGTAGGTTGCGTAACTCGCTAAGTAGTGGCTTACGGTCTAGGAAGTGGTACAGTAAATGTAGTCGGTACTCGTTCTGGTCGTTAGTGACTACATCCCGCGCCTTACCTACGTCATACCCTTCCATACCAGATAGATTTGCGAAGTAGTGTGAGTATGTAGATGCACTATCTCCATCCGGTCGTGGCAGTACGTAGTTCTGCAGCTTGGTACAGTGCTCCCTACGTTCGTCCCACTCATCGTTTATGAATGAAGCGAACCTCACGATGTATTGCCAGTAGTCCTCGATAGCATCGACGTACTGTTCTTTTGCATCTTTGTCTACTCTGGTAAACGATCTGTACTCGTCTTCACCCCCACTAATCCAAGTCCACTTAGCAAAACGATTGCGATATGTCGTACAACCTGTAGAAAGTACTCTCTCAAAAGTAATCGCACTGTTGTCCTTATACGGGTACTCTCTTTTTAAGTTTGCTCGGTTCTTCTTCTGCCATCCCTCCGGTATCGCTTTGCCTCTAGCGAGGTACACACTACCCTCTACCCCAAATACTTCTATCTTCTCCTTACCCTGTTGGATTGGTGGTAGTGTTAGAGACGTAGGTAAATACATGCGGAGGAACTTAGTCCTCCACGCTGCGTTGTACTCACTCGCGTGGTTCCTAATTGTTATTGTTTCTGTCACATTACTACGTAGTAGATCGGGTGCATGCCTACGCCATACTATAGGCGCGAACTCCACCATCTCAGCCATCTCTTGTTGGGAGTAATCCTTGTACGCTGTATCCCCCTCACCTTGTTCCCCGTAAAAAGAAATGGGGTCACCGTAGCCACCATCTAGAAACACATAAGTATCTGGATCTACTTTACGTATCTTGTCGAACTTGTTACTACGATTACCTAAAGGACGTATGTCTCTTGTAGTACGTAGCATGTTACGCTCGTTGATCGGGTCGATAGCCGTATACATTGTCTCTACCACATCGAACCCATAGTCTTTATTATACAATGTGTCCCAAAAATAATGTTTCATTCCTGTACTCCTTCTCGTAAAAGCTCCAGACAGAAGTCTATTGCCTCCTGCCGTATGGGTGAAAACCCAAGGTGCGGCTTGTTGTTGATCGTGCATATCGCACAATAGATACCATCCCTACCTCTCGTTATGGTCATTACTTTCTCCTTGTTTATACTTTGATGTGTACAGTCTTACCTATGGCGGGTCGGGCTTGCTCGTTGTTAGCTACACACCACAACACCGGACAGTCCCAGTTACCCCAACCTCCAAACAATTCACCGTCAGTTAACACCGCGCATGCTGTAGGTATGATCTTCTTATCTCTAAGATACTTGGGTACACAACGTACATCTGTACCACCACCACCTTTGGGAACTAGGTTACGTATAACACCGTCTATGTCATCTAGCTTGTCTTGCTGAAACTCTTCATGCCCAGCCACTTCGGTGTCCCACCATATTAGGTGCAACGTAGTGGGGCGTAGAGTCATAGCTATCTTCTTGAACTCACCTAACCACTGCCCAAGGAACTCGTAACATGAACCCGACATATCAGGTGCTAGAACTAGGTGCTCCATCTTCGTACCTAACGTAGTAGGCATATACACTCCTTGGCCTAGATGCCTACGGTTAGGTCTGGACCATGTAGAGTACTCCTTACCAGAACATACTTGTTGTGCCCAATCCTTGGCTACTTTCTCCCAAGGTACTTTCGGAGTCATTAGCTCAGTTATGGTACGGTTAGACTGTAGACCTAACCTACCAGCCACCATGTTACCTTGGCGAACTGCACTCTCTATCTCTCGTGCTAAGTCTTCTTTCTCTACCGCATCTAGTTCTTCAGCACCCTCCCAATCGTGCTCGTCTATAGGGTTGTCGCCTCCATCTTCGTAATCTTCTGAGACGTCTTCGCCTTCATCCTGTCGCTGCTTCAAGTCCCAGAATATCTTGGCTATATCCCAACCGATGTACTTGGGTGTACAGAAACCGCCCTCGGGCATAGTTGCGAACCCACTAGGCCACTTACGCCTAGCTTCGGGTACGTTATCCATGATCCAAGCATTCTCTATGGTGAGAGTATTGTTGATCCACTCATCACACGATATACCCGCTAACTTAGGATCTATCTTGAATAGGTGTAGGTATATGTGTAGGTGTCGTCCTAGCTTGTGGTAGTTCTCATGCAGTATCAGGAACCGAAACTCTGCATCGTTTAGTTCGGGTATAAACCGCGATCCGTAGATGACATCTCTACCATTGGTCATAGCACTAGGTACGCTGTCGTCCAATGCACTTATACCTAGCGCGACTACTCCTGCTAGTGGGGCGTATATATCCACCCCGTATATATCAGTGACGTTCTTCTGTAGTCTCTGCTCTACAGTCAGTTGTGGTTGTAGGTTTAACATCTGTATCTCCTTATCGCTTATCGGCTGAATACATGTGGACGTTACGGTCCGCAAACTCTTGGAACTTTCTGTTGTTCATTATCAGTGACTGCTTAGGGTGCTTGCTGGTAGCAGCGTTTAGGAAGTATGACTTACAGTTATCGTTTAGACGGTCAACGTATGTAACCCATGCATCTACTGTCTCACGCTCGATACTCTGAATACCCCGATGCACTATCATCATCAACGCACTAGCTCCGGTAGGAATCATGGCAGTGAGTGGTGAGGTATGTATGTCATCTAGTTTTGGTAGGTCTGCTATCAACCGGCTGTAGTTGAATAACTCTGAACCAGCCACCCTACCTACGGCACCTACTAGTGCAGACTCCAATGTCGCATTGTCTAGCCCGCCCGACTCGGCTGCGTACATGATGTCGGAACATGCATGCATCGACCTGTTGGTGACAAACGCTGTCTCTGCTCTATCAGGATGGAAGATGTACTCGTTATCTTCTGGTCGCGCTACCTCTTGGAATGACTGCATTAATTGCGGGTTCTCCATGACGTAAGAGTTGACAATATAGTGACAGTCTTCGGGTATACCGAAATTCTCTACCCACTCTACGTTAGTGCTTTTGCGTACTGGTACTTCTATCAGCCGGTTACCGTGGTGAGCCATGAGTGAATCACCTACACCCTCTTCACCAAGGTTCGAGGTAGCAAACACAATAGAGTCAGGGTGTAGTTTCTTATCTCCTAGTATTCTCTCTAACATAACTCGTAAGAGTGCGTTCTTTACAGGTGGCAGACACTTCTTTAGCTCGTCTATCATTATCACTACAGGTACATCTAGGTGGAACCCTAGCTCTTCGTTCGTAGCACTTGAGAAGTAGTCGTTACCCTCTAGATCCTTGAACTTGGGTATCACGATGTCACCCGCATCCTTGGTGGTGCCGTCGAAATACACCAGCTTATGGTCGGGTAACAGCTTACCTATCATCTTGAGTAACGTAGACTTGCCGGTACCCATGTGCCCTGCGGCTAAGATAGTACGTTTCATACCTAGCGTTACGATTAAGAGCGCCACTTGCTCTAGTGAGAGTGCGTAAGATCGTTGGTTCAATTGCATAGTTGTCATAATATTTTCCTAGTTAATAAAAGTAGTTTTGAAGTTAGGGACGGTCCCTAACAGTTTCCAGTTGAAAGAGGCTTCAGTACGTTAAGCACGGAGGTAATAGCATCTACTACCTCGATACGTAACGCTTCACTATCACGTAATGATTCTGCATCGACGTTGTATAGTGCGGCCTCTAGTTTATGCACCGATAGTTCTATACTTGGTTCTTTGTTGAAGTTGAAGTTGCGTAGGGTGTACATCTTGTCCCTAGCTCTATCAGGTAATGTACTGTGGAACCCGGTAGCTTTGTCCCCGAACTTGTAATCTAGTTTTGTACGTATGTCGGTTAGCTCGTCTATCGAATCACGGTATATACCGGACATCATCGCGGCGTTTTGCTTGCCGTAGAACTTCTTGTAGCTAGACTCTAGATACTCGCGTGACTCGTCTAGAATGCTACCGATGAAGTTGTCGCCGTTGTCGGCTTCGGCTAGTGGTATCAGCACATAGGTGAAACTGAACTTAGCCCGGATAGCATGCTTACTAGGGTAGTCACTGCGTTTGAAGTTGTCGCCCAGACTACTGCCACTATTCCTAGACTGCTCTGCTTCTCGCTCTACGGAATCTTCGAACGTATCACATAACAGATCTAGTTCCTCGTAGAAGTCCTGATAGAACCTGTCCATCTCAGGCCGAATATCCATGATAGATATAGCGGGTATGAGTCGAGGTCCACGATCTAGCCAAGGTTGGGTGTACTGTGAGTGTACTTTCCTAGCAGCACGTTCTATCTTCTTTAACTTCTGTAGGTGGGGGTTGTCATCTAGCAGAGACTTGATGAGCTTGAACTTCTGCGGATCACCACGGAACCCTATGGCTACGTCAGCACTCGCATCACGGTCGGTCTTCTTACCATCCCAGAGGGTCACGTTTAGGTGACTGAGTTTGGCGTGAGTACCTAGTGATATCTCTACTAGTTCTGGTTCTACCCGCGCTGCTTCGGCTCCTGCTTCGGGCCAAGCAATCGGGCCTTCGGTGTTAACAGGTACATCAAATACTTCTGACTCATCGTTAGCTATCGTGCGCTCTACTATGTCAGGCCAAGCGTTTGTGCTTTCAGTGTTAGAAACTACTTCTGGTACTGCTTTACGTTTTAAGATGTCGGATAATTTACCCATTGTCGTTCTCCATGTTAAGAATGTTTTGAGGTTAGGGACGGTCCCTAACTCCAAGTGAAACCTAGTGGTTACTTCAAACAAACTACCACCAGAACTACTATTATACCCCATCCCCTTATTGAGGTCAATACGTTGTCATATGACGTTAAATGTCATTAAACATATAATGTTCTGTTTAAACGTATAATGTTCTTATAATGTAGTGAGCTAACTTATTGATAAACAAAGAATGTTCGAATGTTCGGCTTCTGAAGGAGAGAGAGCTAGGTAGAACTAGAATTGCAGATGGGAGGTGAATACGAACATTAGGGGGGGTCCACCCAATGTCTCTTCTCTCTATTTTGTAAAAAACGAACATTACTAACTAACAATATCATATATATAATATATAAGAACATTTAGTAAAGAATAGGTAGGACATCTACTCACATTTAACCACATCTACTAATGTTTGTAATGTTCGTTTTCTGTTTTACAAAACCGAACATTGCACGTTTTTAGCGAACATTAGGGCTATTTTGCGAACATTACACCGAACATTACCAGAACAACCAAAATACTTCGTGCTACTCAAAAACTGGTCTCAGTTGAGGGTGGGGTTTACTTGCTATTAGGGACCGTCCCTAACTTCAAAACTACTACCACACTTCGTGCTACTGAATAACTGGTCTCAGTTGAAGTTAGGGACCATCCCTAAACCCAAATCAAAACCACACTTCGTGCTACTGAATAACTGGTTTCAAAAAAGCGAGGCCAAAAAAAACCTGATTAGAAATTAATCTAATCAGGTTGGGGATTACTTAGGATTGTCTACTACTCGTCCGGATTCAAAATAATGTTTACCTTGATAGTCTGATAGATGCATGACTTGCGACATTGAGTACTCGTCAAGAGTAATAGCGTTGGCAATCGTGCCTAGTTTATCCCATTCCGCATGGTGCCCAAAAGTAGGATGGCCGGCGGCGGCAATAGCCAATGTATCTAATGCTGCTAACATTTCCTTAACTACTTCTGGACCCAATAGAACGTATCCATTTTCTTTATTCATAATCGTTCCTTAATAGTGGACCCCATTGCTGGGGTCCGATGAGTTTAGATAGTGTGTCTACTTTTCCTATTGGGTGATCTGGCGCACCAGATCATACCGGCCATTGATAGACCGGCGAGCGGCCCTGCTAGTATTGGATTCAATCCTGTACCGGCAGTGTTGAACTCATACATTAGAAAAAACAATGTACAGGTTAAGGCAGTAAGTAACATGCCTGCAATAACTTGGATATTCATAATCGTTCCTTAATAGTGGACCCCATTGCTGGGGTCCGATGAGTTTATACTTCCGTTGGGAGTACTTTCGTTTTATGTACCGCCGCTGCTAACGACATCGTATGTTCCAGAGCGGTAATAAACGCGTCCATTGATGCGGCATCATAGGTTGCTTGAGTACCTTTATCAGCTGCCTTGATAGCTTTATCAATATCAGCCTTGGCGCTAGTCACCCTAGTAATAAAATCACCAGTAACACGGGCACCGCCGGCGGTATCATCGTTAGACTTTCGCTTGAGCCATTTGGCGAAACGATTACGTAGATCCTTAGACACAGTACCTTTCAGCTTGCGGGATAGCACCGCCTCGTCGTAAGTACGCTTACAAATAAACTTGCCGTCCTCATCGATAACGTCGGACCCATCAAGTCTAGGATCATCCTTGAGCATCAGTGACAACATATAACGTTCCGGATGCTTTGCCTTGAACAGGGTCACTTCGAAATCGTCGATATCATCAACCGTAAGTACAGGCGCTTTATCGTTTTTGGCGGTAGTCTTGAGCAATTGCTCTCGACTATTAACGCCGGCTTCAACAAGCATAGGGAATAAACCTTTCACATCCTTGCCCTTTACTGTCCCACCTTCAAGGTAAATGGTAGCGGTATGATCCGCTTTCGCCCATGTCGCGCCAGTAGTATTGATAGCGGACATATCTTTCTTTGCAATTGACATACTATGTTCCTTATAGAGTTAAGTTAAGTTATGCCCTCGTGTTCCCGAGGACAGACATAGTATCTCACGATCTAGTTTATATACTAGGGAATCGACACCTATACTAATATTTAATCACGTTTCTTTTTTGACGTTAGGGATCATCCCTAATTGCAAACGGGATTATCGGACCCCCCACACCCCGATTCTCAAATTGGTACCATCCTCATCTGTATATTACTAATCTAGACGAGTAATCTGTTATTTTTTGAGTTTTGTACCTTTTGTCGGTTTTGTCGGTACCCCCCCCTCTATTTTTAAGTCCTCCTTGTAAAAATTTTTTTCTCTCATTTTTTACGTTTTGGACTTTTTGGACTTTTTAATGTATAAATCGGACTAACGGTTAACACCTGCGAAAAAATGTGACACTAAACATCAAGCCAGAGCTTGGGGTAGAAGTAACAGAATCTAGTTCTTTGATTGACTTGAAGGATACAACTTCCGCTGCGTGTAACACGGCTACCAAACTAGCCGAACATGGGTTAGAAATAACTCCAACTAAAGAAGATAAAGAGAACGCTGCTAAGTTAGTATCCGCTTACGCTGAAAACCCCGAAAAGACATCTAAGAAGATAACTGTTAAACGAGCAGCGACTCTCACACCTGCATCTCTTATTGTTACCGACAAAATACTAAAAGAGTTTGGACGGTCTGTTGTAGAAAGTTCTGTACAGATAAGGCACCTAGTAACCAATAAACTACTATTAGAATCCGAAAACCCTGACCCTAGAGTGCGTATGAGGGCTTTGGAACTACTAGGTAAGATTTCCGATGTAGCTCTGTTTGCAGAGAAGTCTGAGGTAACTATTACCCATCAGTCTACCGATGACCTACGTGATAAATTAAAGACTAAGTTAGAAAAGCTTGTTGTAGGTGAGGCTATAGAAGATGCTGTAATTATTGACGTAGCCGAAGAGCTTGGGTTAGATGAACCTAAGAACAAAGAAGAATATGACGACTGAGGCCGCATTAGACTTTTCAGAGGAAGAAGTGCAGCAGATGCTCGATAACCTCGATTCTTTTTCTCAAGAAGAAGTAGTTGAGATTAATCGTATTGTCGATGAGCTTGCCTCCCGACAAGAAAATGAAGAAGCCTTTATAGACCTACTAGAATTTTGCAAACGTATGCAGCCTGATTATATTGTAGGTAGGCATCACAGTATGTTGGCTAAACTACTTATGGGTATTGAGCGTGGCGAGAAAGACCGGATATGCGTCAACATACCCCCACGCCACGGTAAAAGCCAACTCGTATCTATTTATTTCCCCGCGTGGTTCTTAGGGCGAAACCCGAACAAGAAAGTAATGATGGTGTCACACACCACCGATCTGGCGGTAGATTTCGGTAGAAAGGTACGTAACCTAATAAGCACTGATGAGTATAGAAGTATATTCCCTAATGTTGCTCTGGCCTCCGACTCTAAATCAGCAGGGCGTTGGAATACCAACATGGGAGGGGAGTACTACGCTTGTGGTATTGGTTCCTCTATCGCTGGTCGGGGTGCAGATCTACTATTGATTGATGACCCACATTCAGAGCAGGATGTGATTAACGGTAACTTTGAGGTCTTTGAAAAAGCCTATGAGTGGTTTACCTTTGGAGCACGTACTCGTCTAATGCCGGGAGGTAGGGTAGCTATTATTCAGACCCGTTGGCATATGGATGACCTGACGGGGCGTGTGACTAGGGATATGGTCAATAACGATCTGTCAGACCAGTATGACGTTGTTGAGTTTCCCGCTATATTAGAGACAAGTGATAAAGAGGGTAAGCCAGTACAGAAACCTCTGTGGCCTGAGTTCTTTGATATGGATGCGCTACTCCGTACCAAAGCGTCTATGCCTACTTTTCAGTGGAACGCTCAGTATCAACAGGAACCTACGGCGGAAGAAGCGGCACTCATCAAACGAGATTGGTGGCAGTCATGGGGAGAAGACAAACCGCCTGAGTGCGAATACATCATAATGTCCCTAGACGCTGCAGCAGAAACCCACAACCGTGCAGATTTCACAGCACTAACTACATGGGGAGTGTTCTTTAATGAGGATGAGAATGCGTACCATATAATCCTGCTCAACAGTATTAAGAAGCGGCTAGAGTTTCCAGAGCTAAAAGACCTAGCAATGGAAGAGTATAATGAGTGGGAACCGGATTCGTTCATTGTAGAGAAGAAAAGCGCGGGTACGGCGTTGTACCAAGAGATGAGACGTATGGGGTTGCCCGTACAAGAATATACCCCGCATAGAGGGTCAGGAGATAAATTAGCGCGTTTGAACTCAGTCGCTGATATAGTAGCGTCAGGAATGTGTTGGATGCCTGCTACTAGGTGGGCAGAAGAGGTTATTGAAGAAATTGCAGGGTTCCCTTTTGCTTCCCATGATGACTTGGTGGATAGTACGGTTATGGCCCTTATGAGATTTAGGCAAGGTGGGTTTATCCGTCTACCAACGGACGAGCCAGAAGAGATGCGGTACTTCAAACAGAAACGAGGCGGGTACTACTAATGGCAATCGAGAAAAGCTTATACGCGGCACCGGAAGGGATAGAGGGTCTATCTGAATCTGAAGAGGGTATGTCCATAGAGATTGTAGATCCAGAGGTGGTAACTCTATCTGATGGCTCTATGGAAATAACTATCGTTCCTGATTCTAATATTGGGGATATGGGAGAGTTTGATTCTAACCTAGCAGAATTTCTAGAGGATAGTGAGCTATCTTCTTTAGCCAATGAGCTTATTGAATCCGTAGAATCTGATACAGATGCCCGAAAAGAGTGGGCTGAGACCTATGTTAAAGGGTTACAGGTGCTTGGATTTAACATTGAAGAGCGCTCTGAGCCTTGGGAAGGTGCCTGTGGTGTGTATTCTAACGTGTTAGCCGAAGCTGCTATACGTTTTCAAGCAGAAGCAATGAGTGAAACATTCCCTGCAGCGGGGCCAGTACGTACTAAGATCCTTGGTGAGGAAACTAAAGAGAAATCTGAAGCTGCAGATCGTGTAAAAGCGGATATGAATTATGAATTGACCGAAAAAATGGTGGAATATCGGTCAGAACACGAAAGATTACTCTATAGCCTTGGTTTAGCAGGGTCAGCCTTCAAAAAAGTGTACTTTGACCCTAATTTAGGGCGACAAGTAGCCATGTACATACCCGCAGAAGACGTAATTGTGCCGTATGGAGCATCAAACATAGAGTCTGCAGAGCGTGTAACCCATGTTATGCGTAAAACTAAGAACGAATTACGGCGGTTACAGGCTAGTGGCTTCTATAGAGAGGTAGAGTTGGGGGAACCACTGCCTTACCACACAGATATAGAAGAGAAAAAGGCTAAAGACAACGGCTTTTCTCTTAGTGACGATGATAGATACGCTATTTACGAGATTCACGTAACAACAGTGATAGAGGGTGTAGATGATGAAGAGGATTTAGCTAAACCTTACGTCATAACTATAGAAAAAGGTACAAATACAGTACTAGCTATACGTAGAAATTGGAATCCAGACGATGAGCTTGAGTTAAAGCGGGAACATTTCGTACATTACGTATATGTGCCCGGATTTGGGTTTTATGGGCTTGGGCTTATACACATAGTAGGGGGGTACGCTAAAGCGGGTACCTCTCTTATACGCCAGCTTGTAGATGCAGGTACATTAGCTAACCTTCCGGGGGGTTTAAAGTCCCGTGGGCTACGCATATCAGGAGGAGACTCCCCTATAGAACCGGGAGAGTTTAAGGATGTAGATGTACCTTCTGGCAGTATTAAAGACAACATCATGCCACTTCCTTATAAGGAGCCTAGCCAAACGTTGTTATCCTTATTGGATACAATTACTAAAGAAGGTAGGCGATTAGGCGCAATTAGTGACATGAACATCTCTGATATGTCGGCTAACGCACCTGTAGGTACTACTTTAGCGTTATTAGAGCGTACATTGAAGCCGATGGCAGCAGTACAAGCGCGTGTTCACTACGCTATGAAGCAAGAATTTAAACTCCTTAAAGTTATAATAGCGGCATACGCCCCCGAAGAGTATGGGTATCAACCCCAGCGTGGAGAAACGGGTGCTAGGCAGATGGACTATGACATGGTAGATGTCATACCTGTTAGCGATCCAAATAGCTCTACTATGGCCCAACGGGTAGTACAGTACCAAGCTGTACTTCAGATGGCCCAACAATCTCCGCAGATATACAACCTACCGCAACTACATCGACAGATGATAGAAGTATTAGGTATAAAAAACGCGGATAAGCTTGTACCCACAGAAGATGACGCAGATCCTGTAGATCCTATCAGTGAGAATATGAATAGTCTCATGGGTAAACCAATAAAAGCGTTTATGTATCAAGACCATGATGCCCATATAGCGGTACATACTTCCTTTATGCAAGATCCTACGGTTGGGCAGATGTTAGGTAAGAACCCTCAAGCCCAACGTATAATGGCTTCTTTACAGGCCCATATAGCTGAACATCTAGGGTTTTCGTACCGTAAACAGATAGAAGAGAGGTTAGGAGCTACGTTACCCGCGCCTAATGAAAAACTCCCAGAAGACGTAGAAGTAACGCTTTCTAGACTAGTTGCTAAGGCTGGGGTGCAGTTATCGCAGATGAATCAGAAGAAACAAGCACAGCAACAAGCTATGCAGAAGGCGCAAGACCCAGTAATACAGATGCAGCAGCAAGAACTACAGATAAAACAAGCGGAGATGCAGCGTAAAACTGCTAAAGACACAGCAGAACTAGAGATAAAACAAGCAGAACAGAAGCGTAAAACTAACAAAGATAAAGCAGATATGATTTTAGATGCTAAAGAGTTAGAGTTAGAAACTGCTAAAGCAAATGTAGATATGTCTTTGGATATACAGGAAGCTGAAAGAAATGTTAACAAAGACCTTATGGACATAGTAAATACAGAGAGTGGTAAAGAATAATGGCAGAAACTATCTTTGAAGTACTAATTAAAAAGTTTGAAGAAGATAGATCGTCTGCGTTAAACTTCGTAACGTCTGGTGGAGCAAAAGACTTCGCTGGGTATAAAGAAGTTACAGGTTACATACGAGGTCTGGACACCTGTGTACGAAACGTAAAAGACCTCTCGCGCAATTACATGGATGATGACGATGAGTGAAGCTGAATCTATAACTGAAGAACAGTTAGAAGATATGATACCAACTCCCGTAGGTTATAGAGTACTTATAGCCTTACCTCAAGTAGAAGAAACTTTCCAAGATAGTGAGCTTATTAAATCCTCACAGACACGACATGAAGAACATGTAATGTCTATTATAGGGTTGGTGGTTGATGTAGGGGAGCAAGCATACGCGGATAAGGACAGGTTCCCCACAGGTGCTTGGTGTAAACAAGGTGACTACGTTATGTTTCGCGCTAACTCTGGCACTAGGTTTAAGATAAGCGGTACAGAGTATCGTCTTATGAATGACGACTCTGTAGAGGCAGTTGTCCCAGACCCCACAGGTATATCTAGAGCGTAAGGAGTTATCATGCCGTTTCAAAAAGTAGAGTACGAATTCCCAGAAACAGACGTAGAAGAAGGTTCTACAGATATAGAAATAGAAGCTTCTGACGAAATAGAAATCGAGCTACCCGGAAAAGAAAAAGCGCAAGAGGTTGTAGAAGCTCCTGAACCAGATATAGAGGTATTAAATGATGTACCTGAACCAGATATAGAGGTAGTAAATGATGTACCTGAAAAAGATAGAAATCGCCTCCCGTCTACACCTCCTGAAGAAGTCACTGACGAAGAGTTGGAAGACTATTCAGACAAAGTGCAAAAGCGTATTCGCCACTTTAGTAAAGGCTACCACGATGAGCGCAGAGCGAAAGAAACGGCTGAACGTCAAAGTAAAGAGTTGGAAACTCTGGCGCAAAAACTCTTAAATGAGAATAACAACCTAAAGGATAACTTATCTAAGAATAAAGATGTCCTTATGCGGCAAGCTAAAAAAGCCGTAGAGAATGATTTTGAAAAAGCTAAAACTGCGTATAGAAGTGCTTATGAGGAGGGTGACTCTGAAAGACTGCTAGACGCGCAGAATGCGTTGACTAAAGCTGAAATAGCTACACAGCGTTTAGATACGTTGCAGAATAACAACCAAGCTTTACAAACTTCTGAAAATAAAGTACAAACTAGTATTAGAGAACCCCAAAATAATGCTACAGTTCCTGTTGATAGCAGAGCTTTACAGTGGCAAGAAAATAATAAGTGGTTTGGGACTGTAGCGAACGAACCCGAAACAGCCTTTGCTTTAGGGCTGCATAAGCAAATTACGGAGGCGGAAGGAGTTTCTGCTGACAGCGACGAATACTACGATAGGTTAAACTCTCGTATGCTAAGTAAGTTCCCCGAATTATTTGGGGAAACCAATGAACAGGAGGTACGAGTACCAAAAGCTAGACCAGACAATGTGGTTGCACCCGCTACGCGGAGCACAGCACCTAGAAAAATTAGGTTAACGCAAACACAAGTAGCTCTGTCTAAAAGATTGGGACTTACTCCCGCACAGTACGCCAAACAGGTTGCACTAGATATGGGGAAACAATAATGGCTGAAAACAGAGTTGACCGTAAATTAGAGACACGAGACAAGTCGTCTAGGAAAAAGCATTGGCAGCGACCAGAAACATTACCCTCGCCAACGCCAAGACCCGGATACACCCATCGTTGGGTACGAGTCAGTTCTCGCGGTACTGTTGATGCCACTAATGTATCTTCTAAAATGAGAGAAGGTTGGGAACCAGTAAAAGCGGTCGATCATCCAGAAGTAACACTTGTTGATATTGAGCAAGAAAGATTTGCTGACAACATTGTTATAGGAGGATTATTGCTTTGTGAGGCTCCACTTGAACTGGTGGGGGAACGTAGAGAATACTACGAAGCCCAAACAGGGAATCAAATGCAGTCCGTGGATAACAACCTTATGAGAGAAAGTGACCCCCGTATGCCTATATTTAATAATAGGAAGACTAAGGTTACTTTCGGAAATGGAACTTAAATACAGGAGTATATAAGCGATGGCTTATCCTACTATTGATGCCCCTTATGGGCTAGTTCCGGTAAAACTGTTAAGTGGCGTTCCTTTTGTTGGTCTTACTAGGCAATATTCTATTGCCAGTGCTTATGGTACCAATATTTTTCATGGGGATGCTGTAAAACTAGTTACCGGAGGCACCATAGAGCGTGATACAGCAGATGCTGCTATGACACCTATTGGTGTATTTTTAGGCTGTACCTTTACAGACCCTAGTTCAGGAAATGTTACTTTCAGGCAGTATTTTCCTGCCAGTACCGCAGCTTCTGATATTATGGCCTATGTAGCAGATGGAACTGACATCCTTTTCAAGGCTGCAGTTGTGTCTTCAGGCGAAACGATTGGCGATCTGGCTATTACAGATATTGGTGCTAATGTTGCAGGTGTGGATAACACTGGTAGCACTATCACAGGTAACTCTAAAGTAGCTATATTAGATACGTCAGCAACAACCAACACGCTGCCCTTCCGCATTGTAGCCCTAGTAGAAGAGACTAAAAATTCTTCTGGTGGGTACACTGAAGCTTATGTTAAGTGGAATGCTGGGCACCAATTCGATAACGCAACCGGGATATAGGAGTAGTGTAACATGGCAATTTCACGCGCCCAATTACTAAAAGAACTTCTTCCCGGATTGAATGCTTTATTCGGATTGGAGTACGCTAAGTACGGGGAAGAAACTTCAGAGATTTTTGAAACAGAATCTTCTGACCGTTCTTTTGAAGAAGAAACAAAGCTGTCAGGATTTTCTGCGGCACCTGTTAAAGACGAAGGCTCTGCCATCGAATATGACAATGCCCAAGAGACCTTTACGGCTCGATATACACACGAAACCATTGCAATGGGATTTTCGGTGACTGAGGAAGCGATTGAAGATAATCTTTATGACTCCTTGTCAGCCAGATATACCAAAGCACTGGCTCGTGCTATGGCTTACACGAAGCAAGTTAAGGGGGCAGCAATCCTTAACAACGCTTTCGCTGCAGCTACAACTTATGGGGACGGACAGACTCTTTGTTCTACTGCTCACCCATTAGTTTCTGGTGGTACCAACTCAAACCGTCCAACTACAGCCGCTGATTTGAATGAGACTTCTTTGGAAGCCGCTATTATTCAGATTGGGGGTTGGACTGATGAACGTGGTTTGTTGATCGCTGCTAGACCTACTAAGCTTGTAATTCCGTCTGACCTCCAGTTCGTGGCAACACGTTTGTTGGAGACAGAAGGTCGAGTTGGCACTGCAGACAATGACCTCAACGCGATTCGCAGTAACGGTGCAATTCCGGGCGGATACACAGTCAACCACTATCTTACTGATACAGATGCGTGGTTCTTGATGACTGATGTACCGAACGGGTTGAAGCACTTTGTGCGAACCCCGATGTCAACGTCTATGGATGCTGACTTCGATACGGGTAACAGCCGATACAAGGCAAGAGAAAGGTACTCCTTTGGGGTATCTGATCCGCTTGGTATCTACGGTTCACCCGGAGCGTAATGAAGAAGGGGGTGTAAAAGCCCCCTTTTTTATGTAATCTATAATATTCTATCCCTGACAGGGGCATACTGCGCCTGACACTAGCCACGACAGGAGATACTCATGGCGAATACAACTTTTAACGGCCCCGTCCGTTCCGAAAACGGTTTTGAAACCGTATCTAAAAATGCAACTACTGGTGAAATTACAATCATCAGTGGTAACAAAATGGCTACCGAAGCCCTTGGCTCTGCCGGTATAGAAGGCACTGCCGAACTCTATATTACTCAAGTAGAACGCTTTAAAAGTGACACCACTACTGATGTAAACATTGTTAAAACGACAATCATGCTAGATCTTACTGGTCTTGCTTCTACCGCTGCTGGCGACATTATTGGTGATGCTGACACTGGAGTAGCCTATATAGGCCGTGTCA
>Ga0209337_1000432_pt1 | contig 33757 bp, 56 predicted proteins | sample LinPmetageLP53_FD_184044 | JGI IMG/M metagenome (GOLD analysis project Ga0209337, IMG submission 184044) | Marine viral communities from the Pacific Ocean - LP-53 (SPAdes) (version 2) | ecosystem: Environmental > Aquatic > Marine > Oceanic | place: Pacific Ocean | collected 2010-02-08
AAAAAACGATGTAACTCCACTAGATTTTACTAATGCAGCTATAAAATTATTACTGTCTTTGAAATATATTTGAATAAAATTATTTGCATCATTAATTAAACTTATATATCTAAAGTTACCACTATTAGCTAAAGCAGCCATCTCTACAAACAAAACACCCTCTGTACTATTAATCAAACTTGCTATACCATCTCTTGTAAAGACATCTTTGTTTCTTGTAACTGTACTTCCTGATGTTGGTATGTATGATGTTGGGTAAGCACCTGCTTCTAATTGTGCGCCATAGATGTAAAGACCACTACTACCATTTCCTTGATACCTATTAGATACGTCATCTGGAGAGCCACTTGTATATGAATCTCCTAGTATGTATGCTTTGACTGTTGATGATGTATCTGCTGTTTGAAACGTAAAAGAAATTTTATACCAATCATTTTCTAGTTGTGTTATTTTTGATGAAATCAATCCATTAGAATCAATTACTGAACCATTACTTAAATTAATTGTAATCCATTTGTTAGAAAAACCATCTCTTATACCAAACTTTGTTCGTTCTCCTAATTTAGCAAAAATACTTGTTGAGTAATTAGTTGCATTTGAAACAGTTATAATTCTATTTATAATATGAAGATTATTGCTAGTATCTTCAACTAATTTAAAAGCATTTGAACTACCATCTGGAGAAGTAAAACCACTTGTAACAGTAGCACCACTCTTTGTCCAATAAGAATTACTAAAATCTTCACTATAAGTAACTATATTAGTCCTCTGTGGCTCTGCTAATATATGTGGACAACCTCCTCCTGTGTAGTCTATACGAGGTACGTTGTTTTTGTCTGATTCTTTTACTGATACACTGTTTACATCACCATCAAAATTTCCTTGATGTGCAATGAAAAGTCTACCATCTCCTGAGCTACCTGTTGTTGTAAAATAAGCAGTGTAAGTACCACTTGTTGTTTTATCGCCAAAAAAAGAAGAACCTGTCTTACCCAATATTAAAAATTTAAAAGTACCACTATCAACAGTTATATCATAGGTTATTTTGTAAGTTTTGACAGTAGTATGGTCATATACATTAGCTTGTGATAAATAATCAGCAGCAGGAGAAGCTGTAGCTTTGCCATTTGCTATATTCCACCCTGACCCAACAGTCCAAGCAGCATTAGGATTAGCACAAGAAAAATCACCACAAGTAACTAACTCACTACCTAATACCTCAGCATAATTTACTAAACCATTCTCATCTACTCTTGTAGCAGCAGTTGCTCTAGTAACACTCATATCAGCACCTGTATCTTGTTTACAGGTTACATTGCCTACTTTAAATTCACAATCACCAGTTGCATACAAATAAAGAACAGTAGTATTAACTGTAGAAATAGCTGAGAAGTTATAAACACCATCATCATCTACAGAACCTAAAACTTGACTAGCTCCAAATTGAAATTGAAAACCTCCTGAAACATAATCACTAATTTCAAAACTTACATTGTATTTTTTCCCAATTATTACAGCAAGTCCACTTTGAGTTAATGCAGTAGTTGAAGCATTATCTACAACAGCCTTATTATTTGCTATAGACCATCCTGCACCAAAATTCCAAGCAGAAGAACCTGTAGGAAAATCTCCATCAGTTACTAATTCACTACCCTCAACATTAGTTGGTAAAACTGCATATAGTTTACTTGCCTTATATGCATTAGGCGTTACTACTATACTTACATCATCTAATAAACTCATGCTATATTATTTAAATTTTTTAATTGATTTACTAAACAGGTCTTAGCTTCAAATACTCCTAGATCAGCAATAACCCTATCCTCAAAGCTATTAACTTGTTTTTGAATAAGTGTAAGACCTCCCTTATTACTAGCTGGTAAAGATATTCCTAATGCTAATTTCATTATGCACTAGCATTACCATCATGCTCACTATAACCTATACCAATACCACTTGTTAAAGTTATGGCAGTTGTACGAAGAAATAATGTTGTTCCTGCATTCATCGTTTTACCATTTAAAGCAGTAATGTTAGTAGCATCTCCTGCTATAGTAGCAATTACCGAATCAACTGGAAAGAATATACAGTAAAAATCTTTAGCTGTCTGTGCAGCAGTTGTGAACACTTCAGTTCCACCACCTTTTCCCAACATCTCAAACAGTAGGGTATTGTCAGTATCGTATGTACTCATTATATTATGTTTTAATAATTAATTTTTTACAAATATATAATAATAACATATTTTTTAATACCTTATTTCTATATAAATATTAAATATAAAATTATTTCCAAAAACCATGTGTTTATTAAATAAAAAAACAGTACCTTAACAAACTCTAAGAAGTAAACTAATATCTTCTTCTCGTTTGTAACTCTATAGAGATCATTGCTGCTCATATCGCACCTAATAATCTTGAACAAAACATACTAATTATAAAATAGAACTTTGAAATTTTTTTAGCTACTATTATAGCCCTATAAAATATCTGTAATATACTATTTATAAAATTGAACTTTGGTTTTGGTTATGTGGGTGTGTTTGGCTAAAAGCAGGTAGGTCTCAGATTGACGGAAAGTAAATCCTCCTCTATTAGTTACAAAAAGTAACAGAACAATTACTGTCATTATGTCAGAACAAAAACTGGTTAAAGTTTGCGAAAGTTTGCGAAAAACTGTTGAAAGTTGGTTCTAGTTTGAACCTAAACTGTAATAAATGGCTGAAATACTTTCTTTTTTTAGTCTGTTTGTATACAAATCAAGACAAAAAAATTAAAATACAATACTTTTAATTAACTAAGATTAACACAAACAAAACTAATTAACGTATATAAACAAACGTTTAAATAACCTTTTAAAGCTGTTTAAAGACTGTTTAAAGCAATTAAATAATAGTTTAATAGTAAAGTATAAACAAAAAAAAAGATGCTAATAAATAGCACCTTTATATTATTGTTGTTTAGTTATTTAATTAAGATCAAAACAAAATTTCAATATCGTTTTTTTGCATATATAACTGTAATTCATTAGATAATGTTTGTTTATTCATATCTAAATGTTTATTTAATTCTAAATTGTTTTGATTTATAGAATATAATTTTAATTTATATTTTAGTTTAAAAATTTCTTTTTGATTATCTTTTATAATATCTAATAAATGTTTAAACTTATTATTTATTTCTTCTAATTGTTTTTTATTCATTTGTTTAATTGTTTAGTGTTTAAAATGGTAAATAAAATTCATTAATTAATTCTTTTATTTCTTTATTAGTATAATGTTTAGAGCTTCTTACAACGTTTATTAAAGTTTTTATATTAGTTTTTTTATATAGTGTTGTTAGTTCTGTATTATCGTTTAATTTTTCTATGTCTTTTAATACTTGATAGCTCAATTCAAATATTAAATTTCTTTTTTGTTTTGAAATATTCATTTTGTTTTATAGTTTAATTATTAATTAGTGTAGTAATAAACCTACTTTTTTATTATCTGTTATTGCGTTTAGATCATTATCACTTGCATTGATATATCCAGCACTTAATAAACTGTTAATGTCTTTAAAGATGCGTGAGTGTCTGTCTTTAGTAGTATTAATCAAATTATCCTTTTTAGATCCCTCACTAAATATTATCTTTAGATTTTTAGGTAATAGCCAGTTATTGTTGTTTTCTTTAGTACGTTTAAAAAATGGTATTGATTTAGTATAAGCATAAAATATTACATCTTTGTTATCATTTGCAATTTGTATCCACTTATTTAAATAAGCAATACTGTAAAAGTCGCCAGAATCGTGCAAACGTAATATATCAACCTTCTTTTTTTGTATTGACTCGTTCATTAAGTTAACAAAATTATCTTGCTTAGTTAGTAAATATCTGTTATTGTATGCTTCTTTTACTTTTGGCCACGCATATGCACCCTTTTGTGCATAACATTTATAATCAGCACCTAGACAACCTTTTGCAAATGGACAGGTACTTTTGCCTTCTAGACTCTTATTAGCTATAATTCCAAAATTAAAGACTCTTTTATTATTTAATTTGCTAGTCTTTTTTAATTTACTGTTTTGCGTCAATATCTGGTTAATGTTTAAGTTTATCATGTTTTTAGTTTTAAATTAATATTATATTTTATCTAATAAGCCCCCTAGCATTAACAAAGCAATTGAACCTATAAAAAATATTATAAAAATAAAAGTATTGTTTAATATATTTTTTAAAGTGTTTTTTTTATTTCTATTAATTGGTTTTTGTTTTTCTAATATCATATTATTTATTTTTATTATTAGTTTATTTATTTAAATAATTATTTAAAATTTCTACAGCTTTATATTTTGATAAATAAGAATAACTAGAATGCGAATAGCCACATTTTAAATTTAATTCTACAGTCCAATATTTAGTAGTTAAATCTTTATATATATAAGCGCTTTTTGTTTTTCCCCATTCTCCGAATTTATTTCCAAAACCTGCTTTATTATTAATTTCTGTAGTTTTTATTATTTTCATATTGTAAAATTACACTTTTTAAACAATTAACAATAAAAAATGTTAATTAATTTTAATTTATTTTTATGTCGATTTGTCAGTTAATTAATTGATATTTAACAAGTTACTAGATAAGACACTAGAAGAAAAGCACTAAAAATCTCTTGATCTTAGGCAGTTCCAACAGTTTCGCAACAGTTTCGGCAGTTTCGTAACAGTTTCGTAACAGTTACAAAAATATTTTTTAAAATTTTGTAAAAAAAAAGAGTATAAATTAATATACTCTTTAATATTGCTCTGTATAGCTTTTTAATCGCTTATAAGATACTTTTGCTTATTAGCTGACAAAGACACTAAGTTGTTGCAATTAATCATTCTATGGGCTTGTTTTCGCATATCGTATACAGTTATAAGATTATGTTGTGCAGGATTAAAATTAAGTCCAACACCCTTAACACCTTTCTTAACTTCTAGTCTTGCATTCATTAGTCTATGCGTACCATCTTTTTTTATAAACTCTACGTTAAATATTTTAGATTTAGTATCGTAAATTATTTTTTTTGCTTGATCTGTTGTTATTGTATTCATTTTATTATTGTTTTTAGTTAGTTATTTATAAGAGATACCCCTAGTACCCCCCTGTACCCCCCTTGTACCCCCTATACCCCCCTAGCACCCCCCAAAGAGAATTGCTAGTATACATAAAAATGTAAGGGTAGTATCTGAAAAATTAGTTACTGGTAATTTGCCACTCATATCTATTCTTTTATTTTATTTAACAAAGCATTGCTATATAAATCAAAGATATGATTAGACATATTTTGTTGTTGCAATAAATCATCTTTGTAATTATCATTTTTAGCTATCTGAAAATATAAGTTGTCAATATCTTCATCTGATATATTTATAAATTGATTAGTATAGTTTTGATATTGGTTAATTATCATTAACAAATCATTTTTTTTAAAGTTATTCATAATTGTTTTTAGTTAGTTAGTTATTATTTATTTATAAAGTTTTTAAAAGCAAACTCAAATGCTTCTTTTCTATCTTCGTTTATTGGCTTGTTATTTTCTTGGATTTCTTTAGTTTCTGTTGTGTTAATCACACCACTAAAAAAACCAAATCCATAAGTTGCAATTGCTAGTCCTACTGTTAATATAATATCCATTTTATTTATTTTTAATTTTACTTATAAAAGGAAAAGTGGCTCAAGAATTAACCTGATCTTTGTTCTTCCACTTAACCTTTTTTTTATAATCCTTCAGCACATATTTTGACATATTGTTGTTTACAAAAATATTTTTACTAAAATTATAATCTTCGTAAATTGTAGTAAATTTATTTTTTACTTCTTGTTTACCACTATATGCAAAATAGTCATTCAATTCAATTGTATTTTGTTTATACAATTTATCTAGTTCTTGTTGTTGTTTAAGCTCGGCAATCACGTTGCATTTCTTTAAGTTCATCTCTTCTTAATTGATCGTATTCGTATTCTTCTATTGGCTGACAAATTTCTTCGCATGAGTCACAAACTATTTCTTCTGTAACTTCGTTCTCTTCTTTACACACGATACAATAAGTACCATTGTTTATTATCTCGTTCTTTGATCTATTGCCACAAGCATAACAAAACTCGTTTACTTCTTCCATAGTATCGCCACAACAGTTGCTTACCATGTCTATAAAATGTTGTTCGTAGTTGTACATATTAATTGTTTTTTTGACAAATATATAAAAAAATATTTAATAATCAACATTAATTTAAAAAAAATGTTAATAAGGAAATATATATCTAAAAAAAAAGCACTTAAAAAGTGCCTTTTATATTAATAGATAAACTATTTTAAATAATCCGGAATAGGTGGTTTTACTCTATATATCCATTTATGGTAATACATACCATCATCTTCATCTCTTTGTAATTCAACCCATCCTTTACGATTTTTTAGCCAAATTATACCGGTAATTTGTACCATCATATCATTCAGTTCATTTAAGGTAACATCTTTCAGACTATCAACATCCCAATAATTATTAGTTCTTCCACTACCATCTCCCCAATGATCATTGTAATAATTGACTTCCATACAATCAATATTTGCTTTTAATTCATCTAAATCTGTATAATCTAAACTATTTAATAAAACTTCTTGTAAATTCATAATAAAAAAATTTAAGGTTAATAATAGTGCAAATATAAATTATAAGTGTGCAACCTAATTGCACAGAAAAATACCGGCTATAATATAAAATTTGTGGTTAAAATGCCCTATGCAAAATACCTAGCAGTTTCACAGCAGTTTCACAGCAGTTTCATGTACCATTCTAAAGTTTCAATGCAGTCATCAAGACCTTTGCAAACAACAGCATAGTACCCTTCTTTGTTTAGATCTTCTATCCATTCCTTCTGATGTTTAGATGGGTAGCATTTCTTATCTGCTTTGACTTCTATAAACAATCCTGAATAATGTGAGTTAGTCTTTAGTATCTGCATATCAGGGAAACCCTTAACATAGCCAGTCTTTTTAGCGAGTATAGCCTGTTTCATAGAGGTTCTTATACCACCTAAACTGGCACAGTATCTTAGATTAGGGTATTGAAGTTGTATATATGTACAAAATGCAGACTGTACTGTTGCTTCTTTATTCATTGTAGGTTGTACCTTTGATTAGTTGGTACATGAGAGGTTGTGATACTTCGTATTTACGAGCAAGTGCTGAAACTGATATACCCCCCCTATGGTACTCCCCCCTTATCCCCTCTGCTTCTTGGAAGGTAAATTTTCTTTTAGAATAACCACCACCTCTGTTATCCTTTCTATCTGATGTTTTTATTTTTCTTATCTTAGGCATAATTAAAATCTATCTGTTGTAAACCCATACTGATCTTCCACCTCAACATCTGTTATTTTTATTACTACTTTTTCTAATTTCTTTTTGTTTAGATAGCAGATGCGATTATGTATCTCTTCATCTTTCTCTATCGTTTTTATATTGTCTGTTAATGCAAATGTATCTATAACACCATTCTTACCTTTACCTGCAGTACCTTTGTTTCTAATATTGTATTTTACAAATACTCTAAAGATTGGCTTTTGCATTACGATTAATTTTTTCTAACTCAAATTCTAAATGAGCTATAGCTTTCTGCAAACAATCTATTGGAGTATCATGCTTGTGATAACTTCGTAAGATGTAAGTTGTTGCAGTAGCAAGGTGGTAAGGTAAATCAAAATTATCACATACCATACGAGCTTCATAACCATTCTTACCTTTGTAGTAATTTGGTACTCTGTTGTCAGACTTAGCATCCATTGATCTAGTACCTGTTGGAAACAAACCACCAGTCCTTGTTATATGTTTTTCTTCTATACCTAATTCTTCCTTACTCATTTTCATTTTAGGGTTTATTGTACTTGATGTTGAGTTTCTATCAAACTCGTAATAATATTTACTTTTTTCTGTCATTGTCTTTTTGTTTTTTGTTTAGATTTTTTAGTAATTGCTCGTTCTCATATTGAGATAGTTTGTTGTCAATATAAACTTTTACTAAACCACATATAAAAACTCCTATTAAAAAATAAATCATATTACAAACATAATATTTTTTTTTAAACTTAATTTTTTACAAAATATAGTTATTAAGAATTATTTGTTAATTGTTTTGGTTCTGGTCTGTAATGTAATACTTTGCTAGGGTCAGCTCCTTGATCTACTTTTGACCTAGCATCCCATATTAACTCCTTATGCTTTCTTAACCACTTCATGTATGTTGGTACGTTAAGATGTATAAAATCGCCATTGTGTTGTCCTCTAACACCTAAACTAAAAGCATTTTTAGCATCATCAAAATAAAAGTTTTTGTATACTCTTAATAAATCATCAGCTAAACTTTCTGCTAATACTTCTAATGTTTCTTCTTCTACGTTATGCTGTCCTAACTCTATGTAGGTTTTACTTAATATGTCAATTGATCCTATAACCAATTCACCTCTATTCATTGTTTTAATTAGTTTCATATTTTTGTTTTAGTTTTTGTTTAACATTCATGTTTTTCTGTAAATGTGAATGAATTTTACTCATACCCTTATCAGTTTTTTTTCTGTTTCTTTCCCAATTTCTTATTGCAGCTTTCCAGTCTTTCATCTTTGTCTTACCAACCATCCAACCTTTGCTCTGGTAAAAATCATAGAACTGTTCTGCATTAATTCCATTATCCCTTAAACGACAATAATCTTTTATTTCAATAACTTTAGGTACAATAAAATTTTTCTTTTTTATTATTTTTTCTTTTATTATACTTGTATTATTAATACTTGTATTATTATCCTTAAAGTTTTCTTTAATACCCCCCTTTAAGTTTTCTTTAATACCCCCTTTAAGAATACTTATATACCTCTTATCAATTTCTTTACTACCCTCTTTATATGTGTAACTGGTTGATAGATAACCACTTGCAACTAATTCGCTTATCCACTTAGAAATAGTTACTTTACTCTTGTCATATAGATCAGCAAAATATTTATTAGTTGCAAAGCAAAAGCCATTCTCATTAGTAAGGCAAGTTATTTCGCCATACAGCAGTTTCGCATTAGCTGATAAATTTTTATCATATCTAACCTCAGCAGATATAATAGCATAGTAAGTTGGTTTCTGTTTCATTTAATTTTAATAGCCATGTTGTATAGCTGTATTAAATTATTTATTTCATCTCTATCTAAATATCCTGTTTGATGTATAACAGTATGTACTTTTTTTGGTACAGCTATTAAATTATTAAAACTATTATTATCATGATTAAAATCTATATGATGAATATCCCAATCTTTTGGTATTTCACCAATATTATTTATATATAGTTTTCTGTAATTTATTTTTTTCATAGTTTAAAAAAAGAGAGAGAAGGCAAAAAACATTTAATCATATTGTAGGCAAAATTGCCAACCTTCCCTCTCTATATTATTTAAAATGGTAAGTCATCTTTAGTATCAGTATTGTCTACTGTTTCTTGTTTAGGTGGCTCGTATGTATTCTCATATGCATAGTGAGTAGCACCCTTCTCAGATGGTTCTTGTCTCTCGCATATTACAAGTGAACACCACCCTTTGTTTTCTATTGCTTTAAGCTCTTCCATTTTAAAATTAGCTACAAGCATAGAGCCATATTTAGTTTTAATTTCTTTAATACTACTAGGCAAATAATTTTTCTTTTTTGTCATTTCTACGTTTTTTTAGGTTATATAATTTGGTTAATTCTAAATTGTTTACTCTGTTTTGTTTTTCCAGAGCATCAATCTTTTCATCTAATGTTACACTTTCTATTCTACTTAAAATTTTCTTATACAGTTCTGAGTCAAGCACATAGATTTTTTGGTAAAATTCTACCTGTCTGTAGTGATACAGTACAGATGCATGATGCAGATTTGTTATATCTCCAATCTCATGTAGTGTTAAATCAAATATTGTTTTAAGAACAAAAATATACATACGTTTAGCTTGTATAAAGTTTTTCCTTCTTGATCCTAAAAATATTTCATCTTCGGCAACATTAAATTTCTTTACTAATTCTTTAATTATTACTTCATGAAAGTAATGACTAAATTTTAATTTTGTTTTGTTTTCTTCGTTCATATTTATTATTTTAAATCGTATTCTATTATATCTATTACATCTTTTACACTCATATTAAAGTGTGTAGCAATAATATTCATGTGATAGTATCTAAGCAATGTTGTGTCAAGTATATATCTTCTGGCAGTTACCTCACTTACATCAAGTAAAAAAGAAAACTGTCTTGTAGACATTCCTTTAATCCTTAAAAATGCTTCAAACTCATTATGAGCTTCCCTGATATGTGAAAATTTATATTTCTTTGTCATCAAACATTCCGTTTCTAGCCATTAATTTGTATTGGTCTTTAGGGTCTGATGGTACTTGGTTTTGTAATATATCTAAAATAATGTCATCAGCTTCTTGTTCTGTAAAGTTTGCTAAATTGTTTATGATATACGACTGTTCTTCTAAGGGTATTGCAGACCTATGTAATCTGGTTTCAATGGTAGCCATTTGAAATAATGTTATCTCAGATGGCTTACCATCAAGAACCTCATCTAACCAATCATCGTTCACTAATCTACCATCTCATCTTGACCAAAGGCACCTTGCTCATAAAACCCTGCTATCTTAAGAACAACACGACTCATAGCTCTCTTCTCTGCCATAGCAACTGGAAACTTTTTCGCACCACCCATTAAATTATTATCAGATGCTTCACCAAAAGACATCATATTAATTGGTTTATTATTTTTGCCTTGCATTGATGCAGCAGCTCTAATAACAACATTAATATTGTCCTTCTTTAATTCTAACAATAAAGGTTCGTATGCAACAGTAATACCTTGTTTGCTTACAATTTTATCTATGCCTGATCTTGTTATAATAACGAAACCTCTTGGGTCTTTATGCACATCTTCTTTTACTAAACCATTCTCTAAAAATAGTCTTGTTAGTGCTTCCTTTCTAGTTTCTTTTATTTGTGGTTCTTTATTTTCTGTATTGTTTGTTTTATTTCTACTCATTATATTTATTTTTAGTTAATAATAAGCAAAATTATAAAATTGAATTAGACTACCAAACTTTTTTAACAATATTTTAAAAATAATGTGTGATTCTTGCTACTTGACCAGATGTTTTCTCATGTAAAAACCCCTCTACAGCTTTAGGAACACCAGTATAACCTTTACGACTATGCCAACTGTCTGTGCCTGATGGACTTCTAAGATATTCTACAGTAACACCTACATAATCTTTAGCATCTAACCACTTGTGCTTTACCTTGTGATGTAAATGATGTAAGTAAAAATACCTATGTGTAGTTTCTGACCACATTTTAGGTCTTTCTTGTGCCATAAGCAGAGGTAGATTAACCATCTTAGCACCATCACCATGCTCTAAACCAATTAGATTACTACCATACTGGTAGTATTTTCTGTGTGCTACACTAATGTCAAAATCTATATCATCAGCTTTTCTAAACCAACTCTTTAGTGCATGAGCTAAGTGAAAACCTGACTGGTAATCGTGATTACTCATACTATGTAACACATCTACTGGTGCAATATGTCTTAACATCTCTATACATTTAACGTATAGCATTAAAGCAATCTCAAAATGCTCCCACCACTTACCATCTACATCTTGTCTTGTACCTGCTGTAGTTTGGTTGTATACATTATCAATATGCAAAATATCGTTGCCTATGCAAAATAATACCTTTTCTATACCAAAACCTGCAGACTTCTCTAAAAGTCCTTGTATGCCCTCTAAAACCCTCTCTACAGCAGTTTCACAGTCATATCCATTACCTGTTTCTAATTCTTTAGCATATTTACCAATATGTATGTCGGCAGGATTGATAACAAGTAGGTGATCATTTTCAAAATCTCTATCTATTTTTTTGTATGTTGGTGAGTAATCTTCTATTAGACTTTTTATTTTATCTAAAATTGCATTTTCATCTAAACCATACTCTTGTTTTGTAACTATAGAGAATCTAAGTTCTCCACCCATGTTTTGCCAATGCTTAACACTAACAACATCTTCTTTGTTTATACCTCGTTCTTTTAAATGTAACTCTAAAGCTGTATTGCCATTGATGTTTTCTACATCTATACCCCTAGATTCATTTATTAATTCTACTTCTTCAGCAGAAAGTCTTAATCTTTTACCTTTTAATTTTGTCATGTTTTTTGATTTTTAGTTTTGCTAAATGTAAGCAAAATATTAAGTGCTTCTAAAACAAAAATGGGATGTTATTAACACCCCACTCTTGAAACTAAAAACAATTATCCAACCAGAAAGGTTGATAGAAGCACAAATGTAACTATTTTTTTGTATTACAATCGCCCTTCACACAATTTTTTTCAAATACTGAAAACAGTAATGGTAAGACTGCTAAAAAACTTAAACCCAAATTCATAAATGTGATGCCATTTAACGATATATCTGCACTAGCAGCTATAACTAACACCCCACTTATTGTTCTCTTAGAAGAATACTTACCCTTAGTGTCTTTAAACAATTCTAAAACTGATTTAACTATTTGAGTAATTGGACTTATAGCTTGTTTAACCAAGCTACCAGTAATCATATCTACTATCTTGCTCATTATTTCTTGATGTCAGCAATTCCCTGACCTAGAATCAATGTAAGTATTGCATAGTAAACTTTCTCTACTTCTGTTTCTGATAAACCTAGCTTTGCTGCTGCAAATGGAACAAATACTGCAGATATTGCATACCAAAACTTTTTTGAGTCAAACATTTTTTTTAACATTTCCATAATTTATTTATTTTAATTATTAATTAATACAACCAGATAACTGGCTGAACCTTATCTTGATCTGAATCTACATGGATAAACCCACCTTCTTTACTCAAACCAATTCTTACAAATCCTGCTTCTGCTAGTCCACTTACAATCAATGCTCTCTGATAACTATCTTTACATTCTATATCACAAGCTATACCTTTTATATGTGAACTGCTAGGATTTTTTATTGACAGGGGGTGATTTGGACACCTGTACCCTGATGTTATTTTATATTTAATATTACTATAAGACCTAGCTCTATCTAAATCTTCTATAAAATCTAAGTCCATCATGTTAGTCTTACAACCACACTTACAAGTAAACTCACTTTTTTTAAAGTAGCTAAATGTCATTATTTACCTTGCCCTCTTTTTGGTTTTTTATAACCATTTTGACTTTTACTAGAATTTTTAGAATGTACTCCTTTACGTTTCTTAGTCTTAGTCTTTCTAAAAGTAAAAACTATTTTAGCCATATTAAGCTGTTACTGCAATAAATTCTACATCACAAGCTGCTGTATTTGCTTGTGCAGCAACTAAAGTAATATCTGCTAAAGCACCAAAACTTGTGCCAGTAATAGCATCCATTTCATTATTCATTAATAATAATGATTCACCTGCTGCTAATTTAAACCAGAAACTATCTGCACCATTATATAATCTTAATGTTACAAAATTTGTATCATCTAAATTAGTTACTCTAAAATAAGCATAATCAGTTTTAACTCCTGTTCCTGCATCATCTGCAGTAGACCAGTTAAATAAAGTCTTTTCGGAAGTAGCAACACTCATTATTCTTTGATCTACCTGTCCTTTAGATGTAAATGTTTTCTCTACAGTATTACCATATACTACACCATTCAAAGTGTATGATTCTACTACTGTTACTGTTAAATTTGCTGCTGTTACTGTACTTGCCATATTATTTTCTTGTTTTTGTGAATTTATAAATTGAGAATCCTATTGCTATTAATAAAGAAACTGTTGTTAGTATTTCATTAAATGATGCTAACGATATTCCTATTGCTCCTGCATTCGCCATTCCCACCTGTATCGTATCTTCAATTGTATCTTTCATTGTATTTTTGTTATTAATTGTCATATCCCACCTCTACACCTACTTTAAAATATGTTGTTGCTGCTGCTGATGCTTTTACCATTAGAAATAATACATCTCCTGCTGCTAAACTTGTTTCAGGAGCTAAGTTTCTAGTTGTTTGTAAATTATCGTTACTTGACTGTCCTGTTATTGACAATTCATTTAATTTTACTGGATCAATAGCACCAGTATTTCCTGCTACAAATGTCATCTTACATAAAGCTACTGTTATTGTTGCTCCTGAAGTAGCATTTGCCCATAAATATATTTTGTTTAAATTACAAGCACTATGCATTACAAATGATTTTGTTTTAAAAAAATCACCAATGTCTAAAGCACTTGTACCAACAGTTCCTGAGCCATAATTTGTGCTGTATAAATATGAGCTAGTATCGCCACTAATATCTCCACCATAGTGATAGTTAGCATTACTTAATACAGCATAACCTTGTATGTTAAATGTATCAGTTTTTATTAGGTTTTTCTTTGTCCATAACAAACTACCATCTGTGTTTCCTGTACCAGTACCTGTAGACTTACTACATAAAGTGTCATTACCTGCAGACTCAAAACCTTTTGGGTTGTGTCTGTTTACATCTGTTAAATTTTTGTGTTCGTTAGCAGCCATATTTATTTAAGTAATCTTTAAACCTATTATCTAATTTATTATTTTCTTTATCAATTTGGTCAAGTTTTTTTATTGCCCAATTAATACCACTAGTTCCTCCCCAACAATCCCACATTAAAGCTCCACAACCTTCATCGTAAGGTACATCTTTATGTTGTTGGTGTCTTTTAAAAGATGCCATACGAGCTATAGTATCTCTTGATAAATTTTCTCTATTTGCTAATTGCCTAGCTCTTTTTTTTCCAACATCAGTTCCACAAGAACCCCACCCATTTTCTTCTACCCACTTTAAAGCTCTCTTTGCATTGTTAGTTGCAGACTGTGGATAGTCGTTATATGTCTTTGCATAATAGTCTTTGTTGGCAGTTTCACACGATTCTTTAGAATCATACTGACAGCTACCAGTTTCTCCAAATCTCCACATTCCATTTTCACATTCGTAACAAGGCATATCTTTATCTTTTAACAGTCATCACATGAACAGAAATCTCTCCAACTATTGTAATTGTACGTTCTTGGTCGTGAGTAAATACTGTCATACATTATTATTCCATGATTCTTGTAAGCATAACCTCTTGCAGGTCTGTCAGATTCGTATGTAGGATATAAACCATTCTGGTCAGAATCTTCCATGTAGTCTAACATATCTTTTAAATATATCTCAGACTTTCTATATGTGTCTTGCTTATATGCATTTAACTCTGAAGGGTCTACTATAGTAGCAAACTCATCTACATTATGTACAATACCCATACTACTACTATTGCTTTGTACTTCGTTAATAACCTCAAATCTTACAAACCAACATAGACATCTTGTAAGAAAATCATCCATTAAAGTTTGATTTGCAGCAGTTAATGTACCATCATTATGCTGTTTCTTTATTTCTTCGTAAAACTTTTTACCTAAAGCAGGTTTTAGATGTGCTAATTCTGTAAGCAGAATAGTATTATTAGATATTAAAGCAGGGTCTGTATTAGCATTCGTAAAGCTATTACTGATAACTTCTCCTGCACTTACTAAAGGTATATATTGATTTACGTTTGCCATATTATTATTCTTCGTTTTGTGATTCTACTTCAGTTACTTGTAATTCGCTTTCACTATCTCCAATACCATCTTGGTCATCATCTCTTGTAACAATAATTTGTTCTCTATCTGTCAAGAACATATTGCCCTCTTCAAGCATTGGGAAATCTTCATCTAGCATTTTTCTTTGCTCGTTAATAGTAAGTATCTTAGTAGGATCAAGCTGTGTAGCAAATGATACTGGTGGTTCGTATTGTATTAATAACTCTTCTGAGATGAAACCCATCTCTCTATTTAGTATGTCTTTTATACCATCTAAGATTAAATCAGAAGTATCTTTAATTACAGTTGTCATTGCCATATCATAAGCAATTCTAATCTCACTACCTGTGTTGTTCATCTTACCAGAACTAACAATACCTGCAAGTGCAGGTTGCCATCTATGTGCAGTAATAATATTTTGGTCAGTAATCTTTTGTAAATCTAACCAACTACCATCTTGGTCATCTTTTATAATAGAAACATTCGCAGGTGAAGTATCTCCATTCTTTACAATAAACATTATTTTACCATTGTTTCCTTCTCCAACAAACTTTTTCTGTGCTTCTTTAACCAGTTGTTTCGCTTCTGCTTCACCCATATCACCAGAGATTTCAACGATTGCAGATGGCTGAAAACCATTTTGAAATTTTGTATGATTCCACTTGCCGATTTCGTAATCAACTGCGATATGATCCAATGCAGCAACATAGTCAGGTAAGCCATAGTAAGTAAATGTTGGTTCATAATCTTTAAAATGCATCACAAATCTTTTACCCTTTACATTTGGATATAGAGGTATAGTCTGTGTTTTGTCTTTCATAGTATTGTACTTTGCCCAATCTGGGTGTACATATACTTCTTTCTTGTTTTTAGCCATTCTAACAGTAGTTGCATCTATATGGTATAGGTTTACCCCACCATCATATAAAACACCTTCTACATAAGCATTTCCAAAAGTGTAATAGTCATCAGCTAATTTCTTATAAACTTGTCTTAAAGTTTCTTTATTAGCATTTACATCTTTTATGTATGCTTTTATTTCTTGATTGCTTGTAACAAACTTAGCACCACTTGTAAATACAGTCTTTTGTGCAAGTACACTTCTATGTGTAGATGATTTACGTTTAAGCTCTGCTAAATATTGTGGAAATAAATTGTTGTTACCAAAAGGTATATACTTAGTAAGTACCCTTGATATATCTTGTGGTTCTTCTACACTTTGTGGTACTGCTAAATCAAAAACACCAAACTCAAAAGTATTACTCTTTTGTTGAGTCTGCTTTTTTACTTGACTTTTTCTTGCTTGTTTTTTCTGACTCATCTTTTGTTTTTGTTAATTTTTCTATTAAATTATTTAAACCTGCTTCTTCATAAGCATAAGCCAATTCTTCTTGTGTAGCTGTTGCCCAAGAAATACTAAAATCTCCTTTGTAAGTAGAACCAGAAGATAATTTTGCTTTGTATGTTGCCATAATTGTATAAATTTTTAAGTGTGATAAATCTACAATTTTTTTGTTGCAATCACACATATTAAAAAAAGATATTAATAGGATTTACAAAACCTCAGTTTCTACCTATTATGTATCTAATTATTATTAAGCTGCAGTAGTTGCAGTTAAAGCTGCTGTATCAACAGTAATTGCACCAATATATTTTCTTGGTAACTCAAACTGTCTTGCCATCAAACTAACTGTAATACCACTTTCATCAGAATAAGCTGCTCCAGTTCCACCTTCCATACTTGCTAAATTCAAGAATGTTTGATTTTTTGAAGGAACATCTTCGTTTGCATATTTTTCACTTACACCTAAAACCATTGCTGTACCATTAGTATCAATAGCAATTCCCATCATACAAGTATCTAATAATGCTTGTAATTCTGCAAATTTTGTATTGTCTAGTTTTGGTAGCATAAATGATAAACCACATTCAAAAGCTGTTGAGCCATTTTCTTTAGTTGCATTTATAGTCATTGCAGGAGTTTCGTTTTTAAATTCAAAAACAAACCAAGCTGCTGCACTAGAACCAGTAAGAATACTGTCAATGTCATGCTCACCTGCTGCATTACCATAAACTACTGCATCTGTAGGCGCCCATGATCTTAGAAGAATTTGCTTAATACCACCTGTTGCTTGTAAATCTGCACAAGTAACACCTATACCTTTATCTATAGCCATATTATTATTTTTTTATATATTATTAAAAAGTAAAGTAGAGAGAGCTTTTACACTCTCTCTATCTACATTATTGTTATTATACAATTACTCCCCATTGTACAAGAGAGTCGTATAAGTATTGTACACCTAACTTGAAGTAACCTCTAAAGTACATTTTTTCTTCTAAATCATCATAGAATACTTTAAATGAACCTTCTGGGTCTGTAACATCTGAACCAATAATTAGGTTTTCAGTAGCTACATAACAAGCTCCGTTATTGTATTGTGTTGCACTACCACCTGATGGTGTGTGAGTAAACATTGCAGGGTTAAGGTCAGCTAAGATAGTATCCCACTCGTACATTGGAATTACTTGAACACCTCTAAAGCTAACTCTTGTGTAACCTTCAACTGTGTTTACAATAGCTAAATCTGCAGAAGAACCTTCTAAGTTTGCTAAGTAAGCATTAAAGATTTTTGGAGTTACAAAGAACTTCTTATCAGAAGAAGCTACTTGTTGTAAAGATGCAGGAGCTGTGTCATACATTTCTCTTAATAGAGCAATTGCTTGTCCTGCTGTTGGAGCTGCTTGAGTACCATCTAGTAAAGTTCTAGCTGCTAATATACCTGAAGTTGCCATTAATTTCATCCATCCATCAAATGCTTTGTAACCAGAATTTGCTGCAGCAGTAGTATCACCACCCCAACCTAATCTTACTACATCTTGTCCAATACCTTTAACTGCACGATTTACAATTGCATCAGCTAATTGAGTACCTTCTAGATTCATTACATCTACACCACTTTTGTACATTTCTTCAATGTAAGTTCCAAAGAACTCATCAGTACATTGCTCTAAAGCTACTCTACATCTTCCTGCAGTAATTACTTTATCATCAATATTAAAATCTACTTGACCAGAACCATCACCACTATTACTTGAAGAAGAACAAGCAGTATAAGGTCTTACTATTTTTGTTAGAGCAGCAGAAGTGTATACATTCATTTTATGCTTAACATTAGGGATAACTCTGTAGTTTTGCATTAAATCATCACTTCTAAATACTGGCTCATAAAAGATTTCGTTTAAGTTAGCACCACTATAAGTTGCTGCTATACTATTATTTGCTACGTTTGTTGCCATTTTTATTTATTTTTTGATTATTAATTATTAAATTTTGCTCTTACTCTATCTGCCATTGCATTATAAAAACTTGCATTAGCATCAACAGTTTTATTTTCAACTACAGCAGGATCACCTTCAGTAACTACTTCAGTACCTTTAGCATCTGCTTTGTTCAATAAAGCATTTAATCTTTCTATTTCAGTAGAAAGAGTTTCGTTTTCTCCTTTAGTAGAAGTTAATTCTTCTTCTAGAGAAACAATTTTTCCATTTAAGTCAGTTACACTTGCTTCAAAAGAAGATAATTTATTTGATATTTCTTCATTATCTGAAAGCATAACATTAACTTCAGTTACAACATCTTCTGACTTGTTGTCAGCTCCTTTTACAGAGTTTACAATTTCATCAACTTTGTTGTTAAACCAATTTTTTAACTCTTCAGTCATTTTTTTGTTATTTACGTTAATATTTAATTTATTATGTATTTGTTCAGTAGTAATGTTTTTGAATTTAGAAACATCATACTTAGCTGCTACTTTAATAGAATCAGAAATAGAATCAATAAAACCTAATTCATATGCTTCTTTAGCATTTAACCAAGTTTCTTTATCCATCATTTCAATAATTCTATTTAACGACAATCTTGTTTTTCTCTCATAAATATTAGCAATTTCACCACTAATCTTTTCTAAGATAGATGCAGTCTTTCTCATATCTTCAGCTTCACCCATTGCACCACCCCAAGCATTGTGTATCATAAAAAGAGAATTTTCAGCCATGATAACCTCATCAGCAGCTAATGCGATAACACTACCCATACTTGCAGCTATACCCTCAATATAAGCAGTAGTTTTTGCTTCTCTCTTTTTTATTATATTGTACATCGCCATCCCATCAAATACATCACCACCAATACAGTTGATTCGTAAATTAACAGGAGTATCTTTGTACTCTTTCATCTCAGAAATAAAGTCTTGTGCAGTAATACCATAAGCACCAATTTCATCAAAGATGTAAACCTCTGCAACAGCATCTGTTGCTTTTCCTTGTATACTAAACCATTTCTTATTCATACCTGCAAAATTAGAATCTAATTGATACTTTATCTACCTAATTTGTGGAAAAAACTTTTAGTAAGAGATATTCTCAGATGCTTTTGATTTTTTTCTGTATTTATACACTATATTTTGTGCTTGACTTTCACTTATCTTATATTTATGTGATAAGTCCATAAAGGTATGTGTTCTATTGCCTTTATTAAAAGATAACCTTCTGTCAAAGTCTGCTATAATCATATAGTTCCTTAGTCGTTTAGGTTCTACCATACCCCTTTCTACTAAGTGTTTTAAAATATCTTTAGGTGTGGCAGTTTCACCGAACCTTTTAGAAATTTCAATATCTAATAACTCTAAGTAATCAAAAACTACATCTACTTTATTTTGTCTTTTTGACATTCTTTTTTTTCTTAGTGTTTTCTTTTAACCACTCTTCACACATTGTATTCCAGAACTTTACAACAGCATTTCTACAGGATGAACAATTTATATCTTGTTTTTGTGCAGGAAAATATTTATGCCACAAACTATACATATTATTTAAACTATCTACTTTGTGTCTGCTAAAATTAGCATTGTAAATTCTGTTTTCTTCAACAGATTTTTTTATAAGCTCTCTGTCTGCCTTAATGACAGATTTAGCTATTTCTTGTAAATTCATATTGTTATTTTAATTACCATTTGCCTTCTGGACACTTACCATACCAGTCTGCAGAGAGAGATGTCTTTGCATCTAGGAAACAAGTGCATTTAGCACATCTTGATCCCCAATTTATTACTGGTTTTTTAAGCATCAAAAAATTTCTGTAAAAAGTACATTTTTTACAGATAGATAATCTTTCTAACTTTGTTTTTTTATTAACAAACATTTGTTTAATTTTAAATTGTTGCTTCTGCTTCTATAACTGAAACAGTATTTTGTACAGTAGAAATATCTGATTCTACTACTACTACCCTTCCTCCTTGTCCTATTGCACCCATCATACCTGCCTGACCTGTTGCATTAAATTGTGATTGTGCAAACGATGGCATATTCATTAAACCACCATCAGCAAACTTCACTCCACCACCTGCTGCATTCATTGCAGATAATTGATTTCTAAACATAGATGTACTACGTTTATTTATAACTGCTTCACCACCTTCTAACTCTACTACTCTACCACCTACTGCAAACTTCTCACCACCTTGTGCATGAGAATTTCCATAAACCATACCACCATTTGCAAACTTGTCTGACATTAAAGACCTTGCATTAGCAACACCAGATGTTACTGCAGCTAAAACAGCAAGAATATTTATAACTTTTAAATACCATGGTGAATCTGCTGCTGCACTTGTAACAGCTCTTACAGCATCAATTGCAGCTTCAGCACTTTTTGCAACTGCTGCTGCTTGTGATATTTTTATACCAATCCTTTTTAAACCTATCAATTCTTTTTCTTGTTCACCAACCATTATAAGTTGTTTACCAATAGATTCCATATTAGCTATTTGTTCTTTACTTGATTTTGCATCATCTTTAAGACCTTGAATTTTCAAATCATTTAACATTTTTTGAACTTTCATTTCTTCTTCTGCAGTTAAAGTAGAATTTTGTAATATGTTTTCTAATAAACTTATTTTTGTAGCAGCAAAATCTTTTTCAAAATTTAATAAATTCTTTTTATCTTCTAATATTTTGGCTTGTAGCTCTAATTCTGCCTTTAAATTTTCAATTTTTATTAAAGAAAATATACTTTCTTTTTCTGCATCTCCATCTACATCTTCACCTGCTTCATCAGGTTTATCAACTTTTTTTCTAATTTTTGATTGTTCAGTAAGCAGTCTTTCTATTTCTAATTGATCCCAACCTCTTTCTGTTAGTAAAGCAACTATTTCTGCTTTTCTTTCTTGTGCTTCTGCAAGTTTTATATCACTAACTGCTAAGTCTGCCTGTGTATCTTCTAAATCTGTAGACTGGTCATTTGCAGATTGTATAGCATTTCCAAAAGCATCAAATGCTTGTGTGCTTTGATTTGTAGCATCTGCAACAGAAATAAAATTAGTTGAAGTAGTGCTTAATGTGTCTGCTGTGTCTTGTAATTCATTATTTAATTTTTGCTCTGCTTCTATTTCTTTATCTATATTTTGTATTTTATGGACTAATTTTAATGCTTCAGTATCAGCTAGTAAAGCAGTTTTTGCAATTACATCTTGTAAAGCATCTCTATTTAATATTAAAGAGTCTGTTTCTGCATCAATAGATATTACAGTATCACCTATTTCTTCTTGTAAAGTTTTTAAAATACCTTCTAACTCTTCATTTTCTTCTGCATTTCTATTTGTTATAGAATTTAGATCATCATATCTATTAATTAAATTTGTAAATTCTATTGTTTGGTTTTTGTACATAGCAGCAGTAGCAGCAATCTTTTCATTTTGATTTTCAAAACCTTCTATTAACAAAGTCAATGTATTTAAAACTTCTGCACCTTTATCTATAAATGCTTGTAATGTTTTACCCACAAAACTTTCAAAAATTACAATAGAAAGACCTTCTACAGCAGAAGTTAATCTTTTAAAAGCACCTTCTAAATTATCACCCACAATGTCTGCCATTTCTTGTGCAGAACCAGAAGCAGTCATGTTTAAATTATGTAAATGTTTAATAGAGTCTGCTCCTTTAAGAATAGTTGTAAAAGCAGCTACTTGTCTTTTATCTACTACTTGTTGTATTTCAGAGTTTTTAAGATTTGAATTATTTAATATATCAATAGCTTTAAATAAATCTTTTGTGTTATTAACAGTAAAACCTATTTTTTTTGTTAATTCAGATGTTGGGTCTTGCATTTTTAAGAATATATTTCTTAAAGATGTACCTGCAATAGATGCTTCAATACCTGCATCTGTTAATGTTCCCATTATGGCTGTTGTTGCTTCTAAACTAATATTTGCATTAGCAGCAATAGGTGCAACTTTAGTCATAGATGTTTGAAACTTTTCTAAATCTAAAGCAGAACTTGTAAATGATGTAGCCATAACATCAACTACTCTTTGTGTTTCACTTGCATTTAAACCAAAACCTCTTACAGAAGCTCCTGCTACAATTGCTGCCCTAGCTAAATCAGATTCTGTAGCTGTTGCTAATTGTAATGTAGCTTCTTGTGCAGCTAGTATTTCACTTGTTGTAAAACCTAGTTTACCAAAATTAGTTTGTAGTTCTGCAACTTGCGATGCAGTAAAGAAAGTAGTTCTACCTAATTCTTGTGCAGTATCACTAAGAGCTTTTATTTGGCTGTCAGTTGAGCCAGTAATTGCTCTAACTTTAGACATTTGGAACTCAAAATCTTTAAATGTTCTTATGACACTAGCAGCCATTTTATTTACAGTTCTAAATGCTTGTACAGCACCTGCAACACCTGCAGTTAAAAGACCATATTGTTTTACCAAACCACCTACACCTTTTGTGGCTTTTTTAGTTGTTCCTTCTAAATTTTGTAAGTCTTTTTGTCCTTTAACGACTACCTGAACTACTATCTTTTCTGTATTTGTTGCCATATTTATTGTCTTAAAATTGTTCTACTACTTTAGCATTTGTATTTTTTCTAATCTGCTCACTAATCATTAAAGCCACATCAACACCAATAGATGGTGCTAATTCTTGTGCTATCTTTTCTTTGTTTTTTCTTGCTACTATACCTGCAAAATCTGTTCTTTCTATTGTGTTACCTTCAGACCAATAAACATAAGGTTTACCATAACCTTTGTTTTTTAATTTATTAAGTATTCTTCCTACTGCAGATACTGGTATTCTTTTTAATTTAACCCACCTTAACAATTCATTATAATTGTATTTTTTAGCAAATTTTGGATTATTTACAGCTTTCCAATAAGCTACAGATGAAGTTATATTTAACACTCCATTTTTAGCTTTTGGTGATTTAAAACTTCTTAATAAATTACCAGATGCAATGTGTTGTTGTTGTTTTAATTCTTTTCTTAATGATAAAATTAAAGTACGACCAAAATCATTTAACTTTCTTGTAGTGTGTTTTAGTTTCATTAGCTTGACACTTTATTGTTTAAGTTTCTTCTTAATACTTTATGTGCATTGCCAAACTTATCTTCAGCTACTATAGGTATTAAAAATTCTTGTGAGTTTATAGTTACAGTCATATAAACTTCTAAACCACTTCTATTTGGCACACCACTATTTGTTATTTCTTCGTTTACTTTAGACATAATTAAAATTCATAAATATTAAAAGATGTTGGACTGTTAGACCAACTACCATCGTTAGAGTTTACAGTTGGTATAGACGCAGCAAAATCACCTAAAAGAGGAAACTCTATTAGCTCTACCTTTGTTGTAGAGTTAGACTGTGGCATATAATCTGAAATCTTATTTATTCTCCAATACACACCATCTAAATAAATTAACTTTCTAAAATCTAAATTAGCTATATCACTAATCTTTAAGTTAAGATTTGCTACTCTTACTCTTGGATTGTATTTATACATCTCAATCATATTCTTGTAATAAGTTTCGTATAAACCCTTACCATAATCATATGCACCATAAGTATCATTAACATCATTAAAATCTCTTACATAAACATTACCATATGTTAAAATAGGACTTGTGCTGTCATCTCTATTTACAGATGTTGCTTGTGGGTATCTATCTGATAATACAAAACTTCCAGTTAATCCATTATTAGCTGATACAATATCTTTTACACCTGCCCATGTTTGTACTGTTGCAATTTTACCAGTATCAAAAGTCAGTCCTGTTGGAGAGTAATTTTTCCAATACAGTAGTCTAGGTTTAAACTCAAAACCTTTATCTGGTCTAGCATAATCATTTGGCGATATAAAACCTTTCTCATCTTTTTCTTCCCATAAACAAGAAATAAATGGTGGTGAAGATGAAGAGCCACTATCTAAATCTTTTGCATTAAAAGTACCTGCAAAGAATGGGTTTTCAAAAGTAGATGTACCTCTTTCAAACTCATCAGATAGGGTTTCAAAATATGGGTACTCATCTTCAATCTCTTTAAAATAATCTATACTTCTTTGTCTAACCTTTTCATCTTTACTATCTGTTTTGTATTTAAAAACTAAATCTCTTTTTATATCTACATTTAACCATTTATCTTGTATTTCTTGACCAATATCTAATTTATCTGTCCAGTCTATAGCTTCAGATAATGGTTGATAAAAAGTGTCAAATGGTTCTACATAAATAGTTTTAGATGCTGGATCAGATGTAAATTGTAAATTAAAAGCATGAGCAACACCTTTAATAAAATCTATTTGTTTATAGTCTTTATTAATAATATTTTTTAAATCAAATGTTTGACCATATTGTGTAAAATCTGGTTGTAATCCTATATCATAAATACCATCTCTTGCAGATATATTAGTATTTCTTTGTGCGAACAATTGATAAGTGGCAGTTATAGTATTTGTAAAATTAGATTTATTTGGAAATGCTAATACTTTTAAATGTAATCTAACTTGATCTCCTTTGTTTAAATATTGTGATATTTCAAATGGTTTTATTTCTGCAGTATAATCTACAGCAGGTGTTTGTGTGTTTCCTGCAGGTAAAGCTAAATCTACTGCACCTTCTGCATAACCTAAATCTTGCCAATGTGTCTGACCAACTGTTAGTTTTTGTACTTGAACTCTAACATATTTGTAAACTATATCAAAATTATTACCAAAAGATGTTGAATATCCATTAGAAATGTCTTTAATATTCATACACCAATTTTCTAATTGTATATCATACCTACCATATTCTGGTGCATACCATATGTCTTGTGATGTGTTGTATGAATTACCTCCATTTAATACAAAATCTATTCCACCTGCACTACCTGCAGTTGTTGTGTTTGGATATATAACCTCATCAAAAACTAATGCTTCAGCACTATTTGTAAAAGATGTGCTTTTTGCACTACCATTATTATTAAAAACTCTTGCAGAATTTGCACCACGATTTAAATTAAATCTTATTTGTAATGAATTATCATCATATCGTGTATCTGGATTATTATATTTAAAATTAGGCAAAGCAAATAGCAGTTGTTTAAACATATCTGTTTCTACAAAGTTTGAAACTAATGTGTATTCTGATTGTAAAAATATTTCTTTAAATACATCGTATACCCATAGGCAAGGTCGCCAATCTACTACAGGATCAGGAGTTCCATAATTTGTACCTGTATCATTTGTGCCTACATAACCTGCTCTTAATGGTTTTATAATACCTTGTCGTGCAAGATAATCTCTATTAGTATCAAGCAGTTGTATTGTTCTGCCAATACCTGATGAATTAAAATCACCATAAGAAGTTACAGGATAAACTAATGGTATATTATTAGTTGTATTGTTTTGGTTTTTATATACTGCATTGTCTTGTACCCAAGTAGATGTTATACCACTTTTATTTATAACTAAGTCCTTACCAGTATTTGTACCTTTTAAGTTATCCCAAGCATCACCATCTGTTCCTAAATCTTTTAATAATTTTTCACCTATATCACTTGCCCAAGTGATATTATTACCATAAAACACACAAGAATAAAATTGTGGTTTATCGCTTAAACCAACTGATTTTAGTTGTAGTAATCCAGTAATAGAATACAGGTTATTAATTATTATTCTACAAGGTTTTTTACTTGAAATATTATTTGTGCTAGTAGAGTTTACTATATATACACTCTTATATAATTGATTATTATTTTTTGTTGCAGGTATTTTAAAAGTCTTACTAAAACTACCTTTACGAGCATTAATATCTCTAATGTCTGATATAGAAAAAGTTAAGGCAAGAGGAAACTCAGAATGAGAAGATACTTCTAATTCACCAACAACACTCTTATCCCAGTCTATACTAGCACCATCATATACATAATCTAATAACTCTATTGTAATATTACTCATTAGTTTCTTTGTGTTTGTACTTTATGCGATAGTGTATATTCTATATTAAACTTTACTAAACCTCCTTCTTGATTAACAGTTTCAGCTTCACTATTAGTTATAATAACTGGTATGTATTCTTTTGTAGAAGGTCTTTGGTAAGGGTTTACTGTGTTACCTCTTGCAGTAGCATCTGTGTCCATTTCTATCCACACATTTGGTGAGGTCATAATTTCTTGTAACCACTCTGCTGTGTTTTTGTTTAATGGCTCTGTATATACACTGTTGTTTCTTTCAGCATTTACATTTAAAACCTCTCTACCACCCTTATACAGGTTACCACCTCTCATAGTGTTTGATATGTAGTCTGCATCTGGTATTGAAGTACCAAACCTATCCTCGTTATCTTGATACCAAGTCCTATCTGCACTTTTTGTTTCTATTGTATCTCTGTTTACAGATATGCTTTCTAATACACTTCTCTTGGCTGTATAGCTATCTATACCACCCATTCTATTTAACCAATGAAATCTTACAAAATCATAAGGTAATTTCTCATCTTCTCTATCTATGTTAAACCATCTATATTCAGACATTCTTGATTCAGTAAAACTTTCACTAGTAAACCATAAACTTATTGTGTAATAAGTTGTTGATGCTGTAATCTTATTACCAGTATATGCTGTGCCATCAGCTTGTTTTGCATTATTATTTAAATAATCTACAGAAACATTTTGAACACACATTTTGTTTTGTTTTTCATAATAACTATCAAATATTTGCAATTGTGTTTCTAAACAAGACTGAGATTCAAAAACCCCACCATCAGCAATAACTCTTGCTTGTAAAGCATTAGATTCTTGTGTAGATACATCATTAAAATCTAAATTATCTTTAAAATCATTTACATAAAATGTATTACCATCAGATGTAATTACTTTTAAATTTACTCTGTATGCTTCGTATGGTACTTGTAAGACAGTTTTAGCAGCTTTTCGTATATAAAAATATAACCACTCAGCAGTTTCATCAACTCTTACAGATTTTTTTTGTTTTGGCAAAAATGCAATAGAAGAACTATCGTTTGGACAGTAACTTAAAAAACCACCTGCTCCAGTACCTATTACAAACCTATCAAATAACCATACTTCATCTTTTTCATATTGATGTACTGAGTTTATTACACATATAGGTTCAAAATTAATTGTTTCTGTTGCTTCTGCAACTAAACCTGTACTTAATATTACTTCTGGTTTTGCAACTACTTTTATATGTCTATAACTTCCATTTGGTGTTACATTATATAGGCTTACATCTTCAGCAACATTATCTTGTTTTGTTTGTCCACCATTCATTCCTCCCCATAAACTGCTTTGCCATGTTCCTTTGTTTATTGGCACTAAACTATAAGATAATAAGTCTTGACATATCTGGCTAATATCTACAGTAAATCTTTGATGATCTAAAATATTATTACTATTATATTGTTTGTTTGCAATATCTCTAGATTTTTTTATTGTTGCTACTAAATCCCAATTGTTTAAATTAGCAGGAAAAACTCCATTTTCAAATTTTGTTGTTGCATAAACATAAAAAACCATATTAATTATATCACCTGTGTTACTTGTACCATTTGCTTTAGAAGGTACAGTAGCTTCATTTAAACCTGCTGAAGGATTTGCCCACCTTACTTGGTATCTTTTAGGCACATTAGCACTTACTAAATAATTGTTTCTCCAATTTTTACTTAAAGACTTAGCAGAATTAGAAAATGATATTGGGGAAAAAGAATCGTAAATATTTCCATTTATTGTAGCCATAATTAATATATTTTGTATTTAGTATTTAAGTAAGATTTTACATTAGCAATTTCAGCATCAGATAAAACAGAATTGTAGATAATCACTTCTTGTAAATTACCTTTTAAATAGTTTGTAGCTGCTGCACCAATCTTGTAACCTATCGTGTAGTCTGCATTATTAAAAGTATGTGAGTTGTCATAACCACTTTCTTGTACAGAATTGCTTAGTGTATTGTTATATTCTAAATATAATCTCTTGTTATGAAGTTTAGCCATTCCTATATGATAATTACCTGTTGCAGCACTTGCTAAAGACAACTCAGCACCATTACCACTTGCATCAGCAAATTTACCAGTAAACAAGCCATTCTTGCTTCCAAACTCTAAAATAGAGCTACCATCTATATAACTAAAGTATTTACCCTCATAACCTGCGCTTAATGTATTTTGTGCTACAAAAAACATTGTAAATGTACTAGCAATAGGACTATCACCATTTGAAACAAAATAATTAGAGGTGCCATTAAATTCTATTCTTGCCTTATCATTAGCACCATCATAACCATATCTTAATGCTTGTTTAGATTTAGTAGCTTGTGCTACACTATTTGTATTGCCTGATTGATCTGCCCAAGCAGAAATCTTTTTAGTAGGTATGTCGAATGTCAATCCACTATCTGCTCTTAGCCATGCTACTAAGTTAGCAATGTCAGAAGGGTATGTAGAAGTTGGTCTGAAACATTTAGAAAATGCACTCATAGTAAAAGTAAACTTAATCTGTACTAATCTATCGTTAGCAACCTCTTTTACTCTTTCTATCTCTACACTTTCATCATTTAGGTATACATCTACTACATTGTCCTGATAGTTTTTTAAAACCATGTCAAACCACTCCATAGCCAAATCTTGTAGGTTATCCCATCTGTGTTGTAGTGTTACTGCAGACTGTGCAGCTTGTGGATATAGGTTGTAAAAGTTTATTTCAAACTCATACTCTTCTCTACCAGAATATATCTCTGGCATAGTAGATAGTGGTGGGTTAATTAGTAACAGAGGATATTGTGTGCTATGTGCTTCGTTTACCTCACCATCATAACCAAACTTACTATCACCGAAAGTCCATTTGTTTTCAAATACTGTTACTATGTCTTTTAATCTTGTTATTGCCATATATATATATTACATTACTTTATTTGGGTTGTGAATCTTGTCATTTACTGCTATCTCGTAATCATTCTTAGCTGTATTCCAACTCAAATATGTTAAAACTTTATATAGATTAGTATTCTTTACACTATCTACATCATTCATTCCCTCTACTCTAAAAATACCTTTCTCTGCAACCATATATAAGCTATTTAGCCAACCATATGGTTTTATGAACTTGGTATAGAGTCCAACTGTAGAAACTCTTCCTTTGCCTGTTCCAATTCTTCCCCTTCCTTCCCCAAAAACATTTGGAAAGTCCTTGTTAATTTTACGCTTTGCATAGTCAAAAAAAAACTGAACTCCCAAACGATGTCCATAGTCAATTGCTTAAACTTATCACTTTTTGAGGATATAATATCATCATCGTATTCTTCATCTATCTTTCTGCATAATATCGCCATCTGTTCTGGTAAAACATCAAATTTACCATGCTTCATCATTTGTATAGTAGCATCTAACTGTGTAGACTCTATGTAATCTCCAAAAGTGTTTCTTTTTAGAAATTCCTTTGGGAAAAAGTACACATCACCATCAAATTCAAATCTATCTATACCTTGAGGTTTATATTCCTCCATCATTTGTCCTATAGTTCCAACAGCAGTATTTACACTTTCTAAATCTAATTGATTTAGCATCGCATCGTTTATACCAGTAACATACTTAAATATTTCTCTGTTCATTCGTAAAACCTTAACCTCATCTAGCTTTGGCTCTACAACTTCTTCTTTTTCTTCTTCTTCAGCAGTTTCAGTATACTTTTTAATAATATTATATAGTCCACACCAATACTCAAGTGTAATATCTTTCCACTCAGTTGGTATATCGTATTTTTCTTCTTTGATTTGAATTTCTATCATGATTCTATGTTTAGTTCTTCTATTATTTCTATTTTCTCTTTATTGTCAATCAGAATGTCAGTAAGCTCACCAGTTATGTTCTCAGTTTTCTTTGCTAACCTATCAATGCACATTTCTATATCTTTTGCATTGTTTTTGTTCTTCAATCCAGTAAAAAACCCTACACTAAGGTAAAAAGCCATGTTTGGTATTAAAAACATAAATTCTTCTACCATATGCTTCTTTTTTGTCATGGTATCGTAAAAATTATTAGAATACATAAACACACTCTCTAATATCTCTGCATATTCCTGAAATTTCATGTTACCTGCATCTTCAGTAGCAAAATAAACTAACTTTTTTAAATACAGTACATATTGTTCCACAATAGCTTCATGTTCCTTATTTATGTACTTATTTTCAGACTCCATACCTTATTTTATTATAATTTCTTCAAATCTATGCAAAATTACATACAAGTGCATAAATTGATACACAATTTTTAGAATTTCAGAAAAATTTAACTAAAGTATACTACTTTACCTTTTCCTGTCCAGATTTCTTTGTTTACAGCCATTACAAGACAGTCTACCATGTCATCGTGTTTAGCAGATGGGAATTTAGTCAATTGATCTAAAAATTCATTGTTCCATTTACCTTGTAACAGTCCTACTCTACCTGATTCTAGTGTTGCAGAAATATCTGCTACTCTTGCTACCTTATCTTTAGTTGGTGGTTTATCTTCTCTAACATTTAAACCAGTTTCTCTAATTAGTGTTTGTACTATAGACTTACCTGATGCTTTTGGTTCTACAAATATTCTGCTCTTGTTTGTATAGCCATTTTTGGTTACCCATTGTGGTATAAATTTTACTAAGTCAGGAAATTCTTTGTAAACATTAGTACAATCTACTATTTGCCACTTATTATCTTTGTATATGTATGCTAGTAGTGCTGAAGGGTCGTTTTTTTGATTTGCAGTATATGCAGGGTCTATTACAAAGTTTACTACACCATCTTCTCTATATTTATCTATCTTAAACCACTCTTGTTTTATCATACCACTATCTAGGGGTGTTGGGGTTTGCATAAGCTGACCTGCATAGCCATAACTACCTAATGCTTTCTTATAGTCATCTAAAACATCTTGACCAAACCTTTCATCCCAAAATAAACCATTGTCATCGTAAAAGTTTTCTAGCTTCTTTGGTTTTACATCACCATCTATAGTTGCAGGTATGCATATGTGATTATAGTTTAATCTTGTTTCTCTATCAAGCAAAAAACCACTTAAATCATCTTCGTGTACTCTTTGCATAATAATTATTCTTACACCAATTTTAGGACTGTTTAATCTTGAATAAAATGTTGTTCTATACCACTCATTAGCATTATCTCTCTCTGTTGCTGAGTTTGCCATTTGTGGTGATAGTGGATCATCAACAATAAGAAAATCTCCTCCTTGTCCTGTTACAGTACCACCAACAGATGTTGCTCTTCGCATACCCATATGGTTATTCTCGTATCTTTCTTTTAGGTTTTGGTCTTTCTTAATATGAAATATTGTTCCCCACCTTGACTTAAACCACTCACTAAATATTATATCCCTACTCTTAGTAGCAAGTTCTATAGAAAGGTTAGCAGAATATGATGAGGTTATAAATCTTAGTTTAGGGTCTTTTATCCATGACCATACTGGAAACATTACAGTAACAATAAGTGATTTAGTAGAACGAAAGGGTACGTTTATTATTATGTCTTTAGTTTTGGGTTTCTTAGCAATTATCCTCTCTGCTTCTTCTTGCAGAGCATCGCAGATATATTTATGATGCCAATTACTAGATAATTCTATAGCAGGTTCTACAATATGCCATGCTTGTTTAAAAAACTCATAGAAAGACATCTCACATAGAGTTTTGTTAAGTGCATATTTAAGCTCTTGCTTTTTATTCATTTATTTCTTCAAAATCAATATCACTAGCACTATCTTGCTCTATTTCTTTGAGTTGTCTTTTAATATCTTCAAGAGTAGCACCATCTTCTAATTTGATTTCAATTTTCTTATCGCCTTCGTGTTTTATTTCTGTAGAAGAAAGTTTAGGTACTGCATAGTTCAGCAGTTTCGCTATAGCATCAATGTAAGCTCTAGGGTCTTCATCAAACAACAAGTCTAAAGCCATCTTTATCTTTACTGGCTGTCCTTCTAAAGCATATGCTACAGAAGTCCTGCTAATCTTTGCCATCTCTCTAGCATGAGATTTTTTTGGTAGATTAGCTTTTGGGGTGTTATTATATACTTCATTAATTTTACCTCTTTTTGTTCTGGCAAGACCACCAAGTTCTTTGCTTTCTTGTTCACTCATTAAGCAAATATAATAAAATTAAATAAATGTTATTCTTGATCTATTTCTACTTCAGGTTCTATATCAGTACCCTCAGCATTCTTCTCATATCCTGCAAAAGAATGTACACAATCTGTTGGAAATATTTCATTAGTTCCAAAGTCAAATTCTTCTGTAGTCATTAAGTCGTAGTATACTCCTTCAAAATAAACAGGAGGAGTAATCTCGTGTCCATCTTTATCATACTTTGCAGGTATCTCTACTATCTGTCCTATATAGACTATAGCTTGTGTACCATTAATGTAAAGGTCTTGAGTAACTCCTTCTTCAGTTACTACTTCATAAGTACCTTTAGATAGTAAGTCAGCATCTCCTGTTGCTTTTGTGTCGTAGTGTAATTTATATATGTTCATATTAAGAAGTTAAAGAAGTTAATTGAGCATCTGTTAGTGCTGTCTTGTAGACTTGTAGTTGTTTTATTTTGCCCTCGAAATTATTACCACCATTAAAATCTAAAGCTAATTGTGAAAGTGAAGATGGAACATTACCACTTGTATCTGTTGCTACCTCAACACCATTTACCCATAAAGCAAAATCATCTTGTTTAAACTTTATAGCTATTTTACTATAATTTGTAGCAGTTCCTACGTTGTGATTAGCAAAAA
>Ga0209337_1000434_pt1 | contig 33742 bp, 67 predicted proteins | sample LinPmetageLP53_FD_184044 | JGI IMG/M metagenome (GOLD analysis project Ga0209337, IMG submission 184044) | Marine viral communities from the Pacific Ocean - LP-53 (SPAdes) (version 2) | ecosystem: Environmental > Aquatic > Marine > Oceanic | place: Pacific Ocean | collected 2010-02-08
TATTTAGTAATTCCTCGATGATCCTTGTGGATTGCTAGAGATAAATATTGAACATAGTCGGGTGATTCTAGTAAATCTATATTAGGTGAATTGCGTTGAACTATGGGGTTGCCTGTGTCTTGCTTGTGCATGACAAACATTCCAAATGATTTAGGCTTGCGTTCATTTTTAGCTTTTAAGTTCAAGCACTCAATAGCGACTTGGTCTTTACCATGTTCGTATCCGCATCTTCTAAGTATTTCTTTAGCGTTCATTTATTAATAGTATCCCACACTTTTCCATCTTTGTCAAGATCAGAACTCCAAATCATCAACTTTTTATAAACAGGATAAAGGAACGCAAGATAATCGCAATATAAAAAGACACTAACTAAATGACCAAATCCATAAAATATAGTGCTTAATATAAGTTTTGTTTCGAGAATAACCTTAAAAAGAAAAACACATACTAGCACTCCTATGCACCCTGCGCCAACATCATCCAAATTAAAATGTCTATTCGGCAAAAATATTTGAGAGAATTCTTCTGTCAACAATAAAACCATCAACCAAAATGCAACAGAACTAGAAGAGAATTGTCTTCTAAAAAAATAACAACTAAAAAAAGCAATAAAACCTGCGCCCCAAAAATGAAGAGACTTATCTCCACCTACATAATACTCAACACTTGAAGTTATTTCGCTATAAATACCAAGAGTTTTAAAAACAGAGAGAGTAACAAATAATCCAAGAATAATTACAAAACAAATTTTCATCTTATTGTATTTGATATAACTTTTTTCCAATTTGTATTTGTTTCTCTCTCGAAATCTAAATCTTCTTGTGTTTCTTGTTTTAATAACCAAATCTTTATTTGACCAAAGTTTAATTTAATATGCTTCCAATAAGTTCTTCTATAGTGCTTCTTATTTTCGTATATCCACCAAGGTATTATACTAAAATAAATACAACAAAATATTGCACGAATTCTCATGGAGTGCTATTAATAATTAATTCGCCCGTCTTTAAATCATACATATACAAATCTTCGTGAGCAGATGAAAATTGCTCTACATATTTGACTCCATCTTGCCTAGAGTTTGTAGTATGCAAAACCTCATCTTGCCAATCATTAACCTGTCTAATTTCATAGCGGTAATTAATTACTCGCACAATATATTCATGACTAGTATCTTGAGAAACTTGACTTCCCATGTTATTTCGATGAGCATAATCTTTAGCCTCCCATTCGTTCTCAAAGATTGGGTTGATGCTAGGGTCATCCCATTTGGCATCGTAAGCTTGATAATAGATGATGTTAGATGCAGTAGTATTACTATTGCACCCGAAAAGCAATAAAGCTACAAGCGCAAAAACAAAAAATAAAAAACATTGCTTCACCATAACATCAAAATATCCAAATATTTTTTTCATAATTAATTTTTTTCTTTTAAATTTCCCAAAGTTGATCCAAGCTCTAACCTTACATATTTTTTTGTCTCTCCGTTCATAGATAGTTTTTTATTTAAATTTAATGCTTCCCATTTAGTTAATCTAAAAATTTTTAAATTTTGATTATGAGGGGGGCTATTCCAATCAATTATAATATAAGATATAAAAGCCACTAACTAGCAAAATAAAGAAACAAACAAGAAAAGACAAAAAAGCAGTATACTTGCAAAGTTAATTTGGCAAAATCGCCAAATGCAAAGCGTTTCATGTGGGTGTATCTATTAACTAAATTTTCTAAGTATTTCATAATTTTTTATTGTGAGATTTTTTAATTCCAATCAAAGTCTATCGAGTGAACATAACCTACTCTTTTTTTCCAACCAAGTCTAGGTTCGGTCACCTCGACAATAGTATTATATCCATCGCTATTTAACTCTTCTCCATTAGTACAAAATACAGATTCTATATCTAAAGTGTCTGAATCTTCAAGCCACTCATCTCTTTTGATGTCAAGGAAGTGGACAGGAACTGCGAGGTTATCCTCAAACAAGTCTTCTCTAATTGTTAAATGACTATTTTCTGCACTCATTATTCTTCCTTAAAGTAATCGAATCCATCAAGCTCGTCTTCAGCTTCCTTATGAAGTGGAAATAATTTAACTGCGATTCTGTTATCATGGTTACTAATCATTAAAGAGTATCCATCTATCCTAAGCCAAGCGTTGTGACCTGTCAAGACAAAATCTTCTCCACCGAAAGAACCATCATCGTTTCCTACGGAATCATGTTTTACATCAGCTACTATATTCATACTTTTTTTTCTCCATTATTGATTTAATACTTTCTCTTGCTTGCTCCCAATGAGAACTCTTTATCTTCTCGGTTTGACCAAAATGTTCTGCTCTAACCATTAGTTGTCCATAATTATGGTATATTTTGCATATCTTGTCAATGTTTTTATCATCGGGCTTTACAATAAAATGATTCCATTTTTTTTCTCCATCAATTATTTCTTCCTCAATCCACTCGGCAGGAAAACCTTCGGCAAAATACATTAACCAATTATCCTTAGCAAATTCATTTGCAAGAGTAACAAAACTATCGTCTCTCTTATGTGATTCGTATAAGTCTGAATCTTTATACCAAGAGTCATAAACGCTAATAGTGAATTGAAAAGTATCTTTGATCGCAACAGATTCTTGTTGCCACTTTTGTAACTCTTCGTCACCATGCTCTACGATGTCAACGCTATGGGCTTCCCCATACCATTTCATATGGGTAGTCACACGACTCGCATAGACGATCTTTTGAAACTCTCTAAGGAGTTCATCGTTTGACTTTGAAGTCATTGAGGTTCTTCTAAAACTTACTGATAATTGTTCTCCGCTCATAATATTAATAAATTAGACGACTTTATCGCCCCTGTCAACAGGAAAATTAAAAATTATACAAACCATACACCATGAGTATGGTAATCGACAAAACAAGAAGAACTTCAATAATAAATTGCACATAACTAAATACACAATTAAAGCAAAGCTATAGTGATCAAAGTTAAAATACTTATGACATTTACGCAAATAATAATTATACAAATAATATCCCTCATTCTTTAGCACCTAAAGTTACATTAACTGATTCGGGTTTCATATCGTTAGATAAAAAATGAAGATAATCTACATAGCGCATATTTAAAGCTTGAGCTTGCGCTTTTAATTTTGATTTATTGTCAATAGACCTCGCTTCCATAGATGGGCAGTCATCCATATATGGATAATTATGCAAATGAGGTTGGGCAACCTCAGTTGTTCCGCATCCCACTACAATAAAAGATAAAAGAATAAAATATTTCATCTAATTACCCTCCCAAGTTTCTTCAAGAGTAGCATTCATATAATCTTTATGAGTGATTTCTCCAAGAGTGCCCATAATATCCATACCTCCCTCTTCCTCTAACAACTTTCTTGCATCTGCTTCGTTATCTGCGTCTACTTCATAAAAGTAAGTCGCAGGAACACTAAATACATAAGTATTTTTCTTAGTTAAATCATTCATTGTGAAATGTTACCTTTCCTTGTTTGTATGTAAATAAAAAATTTGAAATGTCAGTATTGATTCTAAAAAACTCATCCTCATCTAGCTCGACTCCATAAGCAGAGCAGTTCCACTCCATTGGTTCGTCTTCTTCCCTCCACTCATCATTGCCAAAATTAGCCTCGCTTACATTGAAATCAATGCGTTCATTAAAGGCAAACCAAGCATCATAATTGTCTACATTTTTTAAAACCACATCGGGGTCAGCTTCAACTTTTTTAATGTGAGTTAAAGCTTCGTCAATAATTTCTAATTTAACTCTGTCTTCTAATTTTAATAACATATTATTTATCTCCTGTCTCTTCCATTTTCATTGATCCATCATCATAGGGGGGCATTTTTACTGTGTTAACCTCTTTGTTTGAGATAGTGCCATTTTTAATTAACTCCTCAAATGTTTGCCACATTTTTTGATAACGAGTTTCATGTAGTTGTTTTATCCCAATAAGCATATTTAGTAACTCATCTTCGGTAGGAACATTAGGGCAGTCCCCAATGGCATATATAACTGTTTCTATATCGCTTGAGGTATTAGCCATATCTCCAATAGAATCTTCTAAATCAAATCTATTTTTCATAATAATAGTAAGGTAGCCTGTTATTTGCTTGATGTCAAGTTTTTTTTCAATAAACGAATTGCTTTATCTTTGCCTTTAACCTCGCATTCCCACTTAGCTTCCTTATTTGGCTCGATAGCGATAATAGGTGGAACATTGCCAAGCGCAAAATAATCTGCATGAGATCGAGGCTTTTCGGGCTTGCCTTCTGACCAATGAAAGACAGGCGCAATAAAATTATCATCACCATCTCCTTGGTTTACCCATGTATAAGCGCAACGCTCTGCTTGAAATACAACATTATGATCCTCTGATGGGTTGCAGGAATCATGTAGATTGTCATAACATACAGGGATATTTGCACCGAAAGTATTAAATAAATGATCGCTAAATTTAATGCAATTATCTACATTAAAGAAACCTTTGTCTTCATTCTCGATAGTCAAACGATTATAAACATTAGGATTGCATTTCATTAGATTGTTTAAAAATCTTTCTGCCACATCTTCTAATCTCTCGTCATCTTTTGGAGAATAATTAATATGAATATTCATGGGAGCAGTATGGTCTTGGGGTAGACCTAGCATATCGAGAATACTTGCTTGAAAATTTAATTCATTTATTGTGCGATTAACTGCGTCTTGATTATTTGAAGCGAGGACATTAAATTGGTCGGGATGAGAACCAATAGAAATTCCAAAATCTTTTGCGATTTTACCTGCAAATTTTAATTCTTCTTGTATCGAAAGTTTATCGGGTAGATCATCGAAATTAACATCTGTATTTTCGTCAGTAATAAGAGGAAAAAGAGCAGAACTAAGACGATAATGTAAGATGTTATTACTAATGCAATGGTTAATAATATAACGAGTAGCGCGAACATTGTGCAAAATCCTAATCGACAACTCTTTAATAGTTTCATATCTGCTTTCTTTTACACAAAGATCATTAAATCTTTTACGAGTCATAGTGCGAAAAGAATATTTCTTCTTGTCTTTTTCTTTAAGTTCTTCGCTAATACAAGTTAATCCTAGTGTTTGAGTCATGTTTTTAGATTAGTTGGTATATGAAGAAATGTCAAGATATAAATTGTGTATATATGATTCAAGTGCATTTTTTAATAGAGTTATGGGATATATTTTTATATTTTTCAATGGTTTCTGCCATTGTTATAATATTCTATCCGCATAAGTAAGAATTAATCACAAACTATTTTGCTCGAAAAAATAGCCCAAATCTTTTTGGGTGCTTCTTTAAAGTATTTATAGAGAGCAGGGCAAAGCCAACCATCCATTGCGAGTTCGGGGCATGAATACCAATTACCTCCCCCATCCGCTCTTAACCAATCAAGGGTCATGTGGGCATTCGGAAGAAAGGAGGAGGAGAATTGAACGCAAAATCCATCCTTGTCTAAGCCTTGCATTGCTACGATATTGGAAAGCATAATGTCTATACCCGCAACAAAGGGTTCTCGTTGTAGTCCTTTATCTTCGTCATCAAAGACCCAAGCGCCTTTATGGAGATAAGGGTGTATTGTCATTATACTATTGTTATTCATATTTCAAACTTTACTATATAACATTGTATTGGAGAGTCAACAAAAACATCTTTAATCATTGCTTTTATAATTTCCCAATTGCCCCCTGCAAGACCACAAGAAATTCCATGAGGCAAACCAAGAACAGGAGGAGAAGACCCATCGTACTCATGCTTTTCTACATTTATCTTATAAAGGTCTTTCTCCACATTATTTAATGCTTGCCAAAATTTTTCATAATCAACTTGTCGTTCTCCTGTGCCTACCCCTGCTTGCGTATACATATTATATATCAAACCTTTTCCATCGGGTAAATATACCTTAGACTCCTTAGAGATGACCTCGGCTTTTGAGAAATTGCCAAGAGGATGAATGTATTGACCATTATGGTCATATTCATTACTAATATAATTAACATCAGCTTGGTAGGCTTGAGGGTAGCGACTCTTTATTTGTCTAGCTATACCTCCACCCATAATCATACGAGTATTACAGGAATGAGCAATTACATTTATCCCTATATGAATATCGGGATCACTAGGGTCATGTTGTGGAAAATCTAATAAATTTCCTTTTATAGTTTTTACATAAGGCATGATTATACAATACTGTGGTAATAAAAAAAAGTCAAGACTTTTGTGTATACAAAAATATGGAAATAGGAGAAATGATAATTATCGGGATTGGGGCGCTTGTTTCAGTCATCGCTTTCTATTTAAAAAAAGAGAGCATGAAAATTGAAAAAATATCTTCAAAATTAAGAGAGATCGAAATAAGTTTAGCCAAAAATGGCGCAAGAGATTGCGAGAGATGGTCACAAACCCAAAAACTCTTAGAAGATCGAAGGCAAGATGTGGTTAAGTTATACGAAAAAGCAGAAAAAGTAATTAAGTAGATTCCCATCTATTATCGTAGTTAAGCTTAAATTTTCCCACAAACTTATTACCCCATGTGCATTCATTAGGAGCAAATAAACTTACAAAATATTTAGAAGGCTCTCGTTTGTAAAGATAATATTCTTTTCCGATCACAGGCTTAATGCGCATTTCTGCGTTAAATATTATTTCATTCCATTTAACTTCTTCAGATAAATCTTGAAGTTCTTTTTTTAATTCTTCAAATCTCTCTTCGTAATGTTGATTCGCAGAATGAACTGCGCTAACTTTCCATCCACCAAGGCTATAGTCGGGACGAATAACAGGAGAGCTTAAACTACTTGCGTAAGGTAATGAGTTAGCATTCGGAACATAACTATCGGGTAAATGTTTACCGCTCTCAATCACTCTACATCTTTCAATGGATACAACCAACCTTCCCCGCTATGTATTTTGGCAGTATCTTTTGGTTGAGTAAACTTTAAATTTAAAGCTCTTGCAACATCAGTAGAAAGTTTTGGAGACATAGGTAAGAGTTTTCCATTCACCCATATAGCATAGGGCATACTACCATTTAGATTAAAAGGAGCAGGTATGGGATTAACTTGAATGTCAACCAACTCGCTCGCAGAAGGAATGAAATTAGGAGGCATAGAAGATGGTAATACAGAAGGTGGAGGTGGAGGTGGAGGGATGTCAAGTTCGACTAACCTGCCTCTTTTATTAGAACACCCAGATAAAACGAATAAAAATATCAACAAATTAACCCTCATCCTCTAAATACTCCTTCACAAATTTTTCAGCCTCTTCAAATGCTTCGGGGTGGTATTTCTTTACCCATTCCATTACCCATTGGCGAACATAACAACCAACTATATCATCTTTAGTATAATTAACACTATGTTTTTGACTTTCTATTATTTGGGTCATAAATTTCTCTTGCTTTCTTTTTTCCTGCTTTATAGCCTTTTTCATAAGCTAAATCTTCTTTTATTATTAGCACTCGATTAAATTCTAATGCTAGTTTTTCTTGCGCATCAGAAAATCCTTTGTCGTAGCCTCGTTGGTAATAAACACTTTCCGTTATTTGTTCGTTCATACATCAGACCTTACATAGCGTTTATTTTGCCTATTAATAGCCATAGCTTGGTTTAATGTGTGAGCTTCTTTCTCTCGCATTTTAATAGGTTTAGGACTAAGTCTTTCGTGTGCAGGAGGGCGAGTCCAATCCATTAAGACATATTTTTTTATAGGTGAATTATCTATTTCCATAGTATTATTATGATAGTGACTAACACTAATAATGTCAACCCCCAATTATGATTCGACATTATAAACCTCCTTTAATAATTTAAGATATTTTTCAACATCTTTAATTTCAGAGATTATTTGCTTAGTATGATCTTTGTTTTTATTAACCTCTTGCAAAAGAGCAGTCGATAATTCAAGTAATTCTTCTGCGCATTTAAGTATTATTTTTTCTGATTGGTTCATAATGTTTTACAAAGTTTAATTCCTGTTCCTGTTATCTTGCGTTTACCATCGATCTCAATAAGATTTTTGTTTAATAAATATAATTCGTGATCTTTTTGAATTGCGGTTTTGCTAAGACCAAGTTTTGCAGATAAACCTGTGAGTGTAGCAGAACCACAATTATTTAAAACATCAAGAATTTGCTTCTCAGTATTAGTTAAGCCATGAGGTAAGATGCCAACCATATCAGATAACTCTTTAAAATCATCAAGAGAAAAGAAGTTGCTCTCTTTTGCTCCACAATATAGTTGAATCTCCTTTGATCTTTTAACTGCGCTACGAGCGTTACCCCTAATGGTAGAAGCGACCTTAACTAAACACTTCTCAGTAAATTCAATTTCGGGAACTACAAGTTCAATAATTTTTGAAAGCTCATCTTCGGAGTATGGCTCAAAATCAACAACAGTTAATCTGTCCTTTAGTGGGGGGAAGATTTTATCTGTTTCAGTAGTTGCAAAAATGAAAGTTTGTTGCTTAAAATTAAACTCAAAAGACATTTCATTCCACTCAAAATTCTTACGAGAATTAGCTTCAGTATTAAAGATAGTAAGAAATGCCATAGTTAAATCTTGTGGCAACGCATGGCACTCATCAAAAAGGATAGTGATTTCGTTATCGGCAATCACGGGTAAGAATATTTGCTCAAAAAATTGTTCGTTATTTTTGATTGTCGAACAGTTAATTTCAAGAAACGCTCTCTTTTCTCCATCTTGATTGCGCAAGTTCTTAGCAAAAGCCTTAGAGAACTCAGTTTTTCCAAGACCTTTCGCTCCTGCCATTAATAAAAATGGCGCTTGGGAAGTTTTGTGAAATGCGTTGAGATAAAAGCCAAGTTTTTTCTTGACTGCATTTTGACCTACGAGATTGGGGAAATATTTTTCAAAGTTATTCATAATTGAGTAAGAGTGTATTCTATCTTAGGTTGTTCGTCAAGGTTTTTTTCTTTTTGATTTTTTGATCCACTTTTGTAGCAAGGTCTGCATTGTGATCTTTTGCCAAGAAGCCTTCTGCTGTCGATGTTAAACTCGTCAAGAGGTAAATGAGTTTTGCATTTAGTGCATTGTTTCTTAACCTCGATAGTTGACTTGATTGAGTCCAACCAAGATTTATTGACTGAAATTACTGCTTTACTTCCGACATAACAACCTAAATCTTCATAAGTGATGTCAGTAAAAAGCTCTTTGTTAATAGGTTTTTCTTCATCCATAACTATACACTAAGCGAAGAGATGGCGCTTGTCAAGAAAGAAGATCAGAAAGGTTACTTTTATAGACTTTCATCTCTTCTGCTAAAGTGGCGCTAACATCCTTTAGTTCATTAAAAAGCTTGATGTCAGTCTCTCTTTCGATAGGAATATCTTCAACTTCATTATGCAAATGAATTAACTCACTAATACAGTCAATATGCTTTCCGTAGCTACTGATCAACTTATTGCACAAAGCTATCATCTTGTTTTTCATATCCAACTTTTCCCATTTTGTGGCGGGAACTTGCTTCTTTAAGAGTATATTTGCTTTTTTAAGCATTTGCTCGTATTCTTCCTCTAATTCCATGATGTTTCCACTATGAAACTCAAATGTTTGCCAAGTTAATTCTAAATTATCCATTTAATATGTCGTAAAGTTTGATTCCTATATAATACCCTATTAAAGCTATAAGGATATATTCCATCAAATAAAGCGATGGAGAGCATTAAGCTCACTTATCCCTACATATTTGACAAAGTAAGCGCAGAACTCAGCTACGCGACTCGCAGACCACTCCTCATGCCTTATAGTATCTCCAACTTGAAGGTATTGTCCGTTACTCCATAGATCAGTTAGCTTAATGTATTCAGTTTTCATATTTGTATATATTTGATTAATAATATAACTTTAATAATGCATGAAGATTGAATAAAGTCAAGACTTTTTTGTGTATACCCTAAACATGATAGGAAAAATAATAGATTACCTTACGCTCCAAAATCTTTTGGATAGAGATTTTCAGTCTCAACCAAATCAAAGGATAAAATCCGCTTTTATTTTAGCAAAGAAACAGTACAAAAAGATGTCAGAAGAAGAAAAAGAAGAAATTCTTAAAAAAATCGAAAAGTATAATAAATAACCAAGATTAAAACCAATGATTATTTATATCAAATATATTCGATCTATAGAGTTTCCATATTTGATAGCAAGAAAGATCGCTGTCGTTCCATCTATTTGATTGTTGAACCATATAAAAATCTTCAATATCTTGATTGTTATTTAAGTAATAAAGAGAGCAAGATACATAAAGCTTTTCTTTTACAAATGATTTGCAAGAAATGAGAGGACTAATAACTGATAAACCCTTTATGATTCTTTTATAATGCAACTCGGAGTATTGAGGGTTTCGAGTAGCCTCAATATCTTGAAGCTTTTTATTAGGCTTATCCACCCCAACCAGTAAAAAAGAATCTGCATAAATTTGATGAAAAGTATCTAATTTTTCAGCGAAATGAGATTGGCAATCTTTAAATATATGCCGTTCTAAAATGTATACAGATCCCATTTTAAGTTTTGTAATTTTTCATTTCTTTGTCTTTAAGAAAATTTTTTGCTTTTTTAATTGCTCTGCTTTTAGAGCTAGTAAAAGCGTTGCGAGATATTTTCAATCTATATATAATATCATTAGCGCCCCACCCTTCAAGAGAAAGTTCCATGATTGTCTTTTCTTTATCGCTTAGAACGCTTTTTATTTGAGAAAAAACTTTTTGCTTTTCGTTTTGAATTAAATCTTGAAATGGCATTTTTTCAAAACGATAGCCTAAAGAGTCGGGGGAGCAATTTATAGAATCATTGAAAATGGCATCCTCTTTATTCCTCTTAATCTTGGTAAAATAAGCCATGATTTGAAACCTACAAATATTAAAAGCCCAAGAATAAAAACTTTTATTTGAATCGTATTCGTTTTGTTTTTCAACGAGTATCAGAACGACATTTTGAACAATATCTTCTGCATCAACAAAAGAATGAATTTTAGATTTACAAAACTTTAAAAGAGTTGGTCGCAACTTGTTGATTTTTGCGTTGTAGCAGTCTTCTTGGTCGATTTCTTCTTTGATTTGCATTTTTTACCCTTCTTATTTAGTTTTCGCTTTTTTACATTACGAGTTAAAAATCTATTTGGGGTAACTATTAATTTATTTGTGCCAAAATAATCATCAAGAGCAAGAAACATACTTTCTGTGGAATATCTTTTTTGCGTCATGGATTGATGCATTCCTGATGATTTTTGATCAATCATAATTAGTATTTCTTTTGCTTCTTCGTAGGAATCATAATGACCAGAGTTTAAAATTTCAGACCAAAATAAATAACTCTTTCTCTTTCTGTATCTCTTTATTTGCGCATTAATAATTTTCTTTTCTGTAGTTTCTAAGCTATTAAAATCAAGCTCAGTCTCTATCATTTTCATAGTGGAGTGTGGGATAACATATTCTCCGTTTTTATTTAAGGAAGATGTCATGTAAGCTAACTGAAGAACATTAATGAACCTCATATTTGCTTGCTCTACAGTCATAAAACCATTTTCGTCTTTTTGCGCTATCATTTATTCTACTTTATCTATTGTTATATCTAAACTATTATTTGTGTTTTTGTCAATTATAAGGTGAAGTGAATCTTTACCTTCTTGAAAAAGAACTGTATCAGTTATGTCAATCAAATCCACTAAAGTAACACTTTCGTGAAAAGATCCTGTGTAGTAACCTGATTTATTAAAAACCGCTTTTAATAAATCTTTAACTTTTTCAATGTTGAATAATTGTTTCTTTTGATCGTTATTTGGGTTCTTATTATTTGCAAAATTAATCATCCTAGTACAGTACGATTAACATCGTTTTCAAGTTCAAGGTTATCCCAATATTCATGATTAGAGTCACTATATTTGATATCATTAAAAAGGATTAGCTTTGTGCATGGCTGATCATCATATCCATTAGGGTGATCTATCTCGTAACCAATAGCGAGCCCATCAGGAACTCTACCCGCGCCATCAATATATTCAAAACACTCATCATATCCATGCTCTGAGTAAACTATTTGATTTGATTTAATTTCCATTTGTATTATTAGTGTTATTTTTTGAGATGTCTTTCATTAAACCGTTAATGTAAGAAGCTACTTGACCTTTAATCTCTCCCGAAGATAATTCTTCAGATAATTGATTAATAGCCGCATGGTAACCTTCGGCATAATCATGTAAATTTTCATTATGCATCGTTGCAATCATAGCGTAAGCCTTTCCATCTTCAAAACCTTTATTATATCCAATAGAATTCTTACTGCTTAACTCTAAGGTCATTTCGTTTATTTGGCTCGATTGGATTTCGCGACTCAACTTATTATGTTCATTAAGGTATTCCAAGGATTCTATTTGAGACATTTTTCTGTCGCAAAATAAACAGGCTAAAATTAAAACTCCGATCCAAAGGTAACGTTCTTTATTGTTCATGATTTGTGTATTTATTAGTGTGAAAGAAGGAGAAGTAAAACAAAAGATAACTGTAGATTATATACAAAGTCTATATGATAGGGCTAAAAAATTTAAAAGTCAAGACAAAAAGCTTGAAGCGTTAAAAAATATTAAACTATTAACCAAGCATTTAGGGTCGTACATTATCAAGCCTCTTGATTAAAGGTTTCGCTACGATCTTCCCATGCGTTAGTAAAGGGGCATTTTTTTTCAAGTTTAAGTATTTCTATGTCCCAATGCTTATGATCCATCATTTCTAATTGGTACTCAAGAGCTTGCTTCGCACTATACGCGAGATAATAGTGATAATTGTGCCCAACTGAGTTTTCGCTAGTGTATTCTATACGAAACTCGTACAGTCTTTCCTTGTCACTCATCCTCTTTTAGATAAATATTTTTAAATAAAACCAACTGAATAGAAGTAGGTTTAAATTCTCCATTAATAAAATCTTCAAGAGCCATATCTCTTACCTCATGGAATTTTGGATTTTGACAGTCAATACCCGCCAACTCTTCAAGTCCAGAGTAATCTCTTAAATCAAAATTTAGATAAGCCCCGTCATCAAAAAACTCGCCTTCGTAAATAGGAACTTCGATCCCAACAGCAGTACCTTCGGGTACAGCTTGGTCATTATGTTCCCAAAAGAATTCATCATCATCTCCTGCGTGAATGATGCTGTCTTCGTCAAGACTTAAAAAAGTATTATTAATAGTGTGAAGCTTTAAGATGAGCATGGTTTATTTGTGTTGTATATGTTATTTGATACTAAAAAAAAGGGATTTAGTAAGTTCTCTTTGTTGTAATTTAAAGCCTTGTTTGTTTGGTGAATGGTTACTGTAGCGCCACTTTCTTCGGCAATAATTTGAGGCGCGCAAGTATCCCACTCCATAGTAGGGCCAAACCTTGGGTAAATGTCAGCACCTCCTTCGGCAATAATACAAAATTTAAGAGAACTACCTATATTTAAAGTTTCCACTTTATAAAGTTGAGAAAGACAATTTATGTAAGATTCTGTTTCCTTGTTCATATGCGACTTGCTTGCGACCACTCTAGTAACATTAGATTTAACCTTAGAACAGTGAATTCTTTCTCCATTTTTGAATGCACCTCTATTTTGAATTGCATAATATTGGTCTTCTTTTTTTGGGCAAGCTACATAACCAAATATAGGTCCATAGCTATCGCAAAGAGCTATATTGATACAAAAATCATCACCACCTTTTGTGAACTCTTTTGTTCCGTCTATAGGGTCGATCATCCAATAAAAGTCCCAATCTTTGCGATCTCGGTACGCGACCTCTATATCTTCTTCAGATATTATATTTAACACATTAGTGTTAGAAGAAAGGAATTCTCTAATGCGTTTATTTGAATGAAGGTCAGCCTCTGTTAGTGGGCTGTTATCGCTCTTGTTTTCAATATGAAAATCTTTTTGCTGTATTTCGACAACTTCTTTTGAAAGCGTTGAGCCGAAGGATAATAAAGAGTTTATGAATCTTTGGTTAATTATCATTTATAAATAAATTCATTTGATCAGGATGATCAACGTTTTCTAAGTCTACCATATCTTCTATGGTTTTGTCAAGAACCTTCTCAATTTTTTTGGGTTGTCGAAGCCAATTTCTTTGAGCCATGCGAACGACAAAGCGCATGAATGCAAAAGCATATACTTTATTTAGCTCAACTGCGTTCCCGTTTTCGGGATCTATGATTAAGAACTTTTTAGCCTCTTCATTATACTCAAACTCTGCATTCTTAAGCTTTTTACTTATGATCATGCTTAGAGCATAGCATAATACCAAGCGAAAGTCAAGAAATTATTTTGTTTTGTCAGCAATACGCTTTCTTAAGCTGCTACTAGAGAATTGGTGCTTTCTGGCGTTATAATAAATTTTAATATTATTATCTATACAAACTTGTTTGCCAGTAAAATCAACATCAATATAATCTGCACCTATAATTCTCACATCGATTGGATAAGCGAGTAACATATCAATTAATTCACATTCTAAATTATAAGGAATAATCTCGTTAATATATTTAACTCCAGATAATTGAATGTAGCGCTCCACCACACTTTGAATAGGTTTGTTTTTATTAGGGCGCTCAACCTGAGGGTCAACATGAAGACCGCAGATTAAATAATCACATTGCGACTTTGCCTCTCTAAGCATTGCAATATGACCAGCATGCAAAAGGTCAAAAGTAGAAAAAGTAATTCCAGTAATCATATTATTTTAATATTTGAAGACGAGGGTTAGCAGGAAGATCTTGATTATGTTCCGCCTTATACTTCATTTTAATAATTTCCTGAAGAAAAAAGTAGCGAGCCTCAAAATCTTCATTTTCGAAGGCGATCCTAAGCTCTTCATGGTAAACCGCTACCCAATCGCGCTTATCTTCTTTAAATTTAGTATCATTTGGTTGCGGGCTATGCTTTACAACACAGCCTGACAGAGCCAAGCATACTAAAATTACCCTCACATAACAATGTTACACTTTATTTCTTGAACTTATTGTCAATCCACACTTTATAGGTATAAAGCCCCATAAGCATGAGACAAAATAAAATACCATCAAACCAGTCTAATTGCCAGAGTTCACTAAGCCCGTCCATTTGTGTGTCTCCCACTTTTTTTCTTCTTGTAATACGCAAAATCCATATAGTACGGATAATATTAATATAATAGTCATTTCACGATGCTTTGGTTAATAATGTCCCATGATTCTTCTTTTGAGTGCCAGTCAAATATTTTGACCTTGTCTCCACTCATAGACAAGTCTTTATAATGGCTAAAAAAGTTTTTAGCAATGTTTAAAAAACATTCTCCTAAGTCTTCTAGCTTGCTATATTTGCGAGTATAAAAATGAGGAATCGCAACTATTTTATAGTCTTTAGCCCCTTCATCTTCCATATCTAAATAACCAAGAGGCTTAGCTTCAACTAAAGTAGCCCTTCTGATAGGCTCTGGACTAACGACAAGGATATCTAAAGGATCGCCATCATCACAAAGAGTACCGGGAATAAATCCATAACTAGCGGGGTATACCATTGCAGAAGCCAAACACCTATCATACTTGAAAGCGCCAAGATTGCCATCATATTCATATTTTTGCTTTGATCCCTCTTCTATCTCTATTATCGCGTTTACTGTTCTAGGGGATTTTGAGTGGATCGGTAAGTTATATAAATTCATTTAATGCCTGTAAGATCTGAAGACGAACGAATCTTGTTTCCAAGACCATCCATGACTTGAGTACCATTCTCTTTGCAAATTTTAAATTCAGGTATTTCTGAGTTGTTTCTATCCCCTCCATTAGCAAATATATCAGGCTTGAGTAAGTCTAAAGTTTTGCATACAGTTTTATCTTCATCTATTGACATAACGGCTTCGTCTACCCCTTTTATTTGCGAAATTATTTCAAGCCTATCATCCTCACACATAAAAGATTTACTTTTCTTTAAGAAAGCTTGCTTGTCATTGTTCACAATAACAATTAAGTAATCGCCTAGCTCGCGCGCTAACCTGATATATTCAAGATGTCCGATATGAATCGGGTCGAAATAACCACTAATTGCTACTTTCTTCATCGTTCCAATCCCATTCTGGTTTCCATAAATTTTTATCACAAGATTCTGATTCTTCTATAGATTCTTTTAGTAATTCTTTTTGTTTTTCTAAGGTTTTTTCATCAAATGCCCAAAAAGTGATTTCATATAAAATGTGAGCTAAAGATTCTTCGTCGGTTAATTGAAGTGTTTTATACACTTCTAAATCTATTATATCTTTCCAGTTAATAAAATCTAATGAAAAAAGCTCATCCTTGTTTTTATCAAAAAAACAAACGTCTACTATAGGTTCATCTCCGCTAGTATTAGTGATATAAATCTTATCAATTGAAGTTTTACAAAACGGAAGAGATTTTAAAAAGTTATAAAAATCATAATAACGAATGTCAAGCTCCGATATCTCGCTTTTCTTTTTGGTCTTTTTTAAATAGTTTTTATATATTTCATTAAAAACTTTTTTGTAAGTGCATCCAAACAATAATTCGCGAAAAGTCATTTTAGTTGAAATAATTTTTTGAACCAGACTGGCCTTGATGGGCTCCGTAATAATAATTTAAATAGTCAATGTATTTTTTTTGTGACTCAATCGCTTCTTGGCAAGAATTAAGAGCTTCGTCCTGATCGTTTAACAAACTTGATAAAGCTTGATTCTTTTGATAAAAATGATAGGAAACTAAAGAAGCTAAAAAAATTAAGAAATATAATATATTTTTATCTGTCATGATCCAAAAAAGATTACACTATTTTTTAGATCTTGAGATAAAAGCAAAAAGCCAACAGTAAAAAGAAAAAAACAAAGAATAAAAACACAAAAAGCTTCCATTAATAGCCATGTAAAAAGATACTATTAAATTAAGCGCACAACAAATTAATAAAACACGCCCTTTAAAATTAAAGCTACCCCATTGATGAAGCATTTTTTAATAACCCCATTCTAGATAAATGACCTTTTTTTCCAGATATGACTTTGGTTCGAATCCCAAGCTTAAGCCCTATCTCCTTGGATGTTTTTCCTTGGTTGTATAAATTAGCGATTACAAACTCTTCCTCTTCGTTGAACCTGTGATTTCTTTGACATTTTAAAATACAAAAATTTAATTTATTTTTGTTGCAAAAAGTAGATATTTGAGTCCATTGATACTTTCCCTCCATGAAAATTTCTGCAGCCTCCTTGATATTATAAAGTCTAGCGTTAGATAAAAGAAAAGCTTTTAGCAACTTTTTATCTTGAATTGAAATTTTAAAATAACCTTTAACAGGAGAAAAAAACCTCTTAATAGCCTCTTGACCTTCTGAAACCTTATGGCTTAGATTGTCGTCTAGAACATCAGAAGAAAAATGAGCTTTTATTTTATCGAACAATTTTAATGAACAATGAGAAACTGCTTGGCGCGTGAATTTAAATTTATTTGATATTTGTTCTTGAGTCATTCCGCTTTCTAAACAAGAAAGGACTTTAAGCTCTCCATCAGTAAGGATGTGGCAATACTCTTTAATGACATGAAGTAGCACCGTAAACTTTTCATTAGAGTCGAAAGCTTCGAATCCAGTTTCTTCATAGCCTTCAGTATCTATCGCGAAATCAAAACTAGTTTTAGGCCCTTCTTCTGTAGAATGAGTAGAGTCTAGTCTATTTTTTACATATTTATCTTTTCCTTCTTTTAGATGGCTCCAACCAATTATATTTCTAACATAAGTATAAGCTATTTTTGAGAACGCGTTTTTATCAAATTCTCCTTCATAGTCATATAGGATATCTTCTCTTTTTTTCATTAAAGATAAATTAGCCCTGCTTGCAATCTCTTCTTTTTCTAGTTTATGATTACTATACCTATGTTTTCCTATGATTTTCTGTATATCTTCTTGGTATTCTTGTAGGAAAAAATTAAATTGATCCCCTAAAGGATGTGGCAACCTATCTAAGTTGATTTCTGTATTTTCCATTATAGACGATTTTTAGGGATCATTGAGCTTGGGAACTCTACACTCCAGTTAATTAAATGTTTAGTTAAGCCCATTATTTTTGATAAATAAGAAACTTTCCATCCTAAACTTTCTGCCGCTTTATTTCTAATATTATTATTAGCAGCTAAAGCTTTTTTTACTAATTTAATTTGACCCTTTAGTCTAATGTCTCTTTTAATTCTAAGCTTTATATTGTGCTTTTCTCTGTTAATTACTCTCTTTTTTTCTTGTTCCGCAGTTAAGTTAAAAGGGGCATGCCCTTTCTCCATTCTTTTTTTCATAGACTTTTTTGCAGCTGCAGAATAAACTTCCTTACTTGCTTTTTTAGCATTAGAGAATGGTTTAGGTATAGGATAGTCTTTATTCCAATCAATTTCAGGGAATCTAGACATAAGAGTGTATAGTTTGTTCCTGCCGATATTTAAATACTTTGCGGATTTTTTACGATTATTGTCGTTTTTTATTAAAGCGTCAATTATTTCTCTGCGAGTGTTATTTCTGGACTCTTTGTCCCAAGGCACCCACTTTCCTTTATAAACCATGTGAGATCTTTCATTCAATGGCTTAATCTTTCCTTTTACATTTTTGACACTCCAATTGTTATCGCCTGACTTAAATCCTATAGTTTTTAAATGCTCGTGATCAGTAGAATTAAACCTATTGCTTTTTGACTCGTCTCTTTTTACCTCGTACTTAAATAAGACATTATGTTGGTTTGGAAAAGACGCTTTTCTTATTTGCTCCCACTCTTCTATTCTAAGGCTAGGCTTATTAGAAGCTTTGTAATCTTTGTGAAACATGAACCCGTGAACAGATTTAATTTTAATATAACGATCATCTTCACGAAGTCTTTTTAGTAAAATTTCTTTAGCTGATTGGTAAGATTTAGCCTTAATAAAAGTCTTAAAATCTTTTTCGGAGCCATTTTTATATTTTTCTGTATAATTGATGTTCCAATACTGATGTACAGCATAATTAGTACGACGAGCTTTGTATTGAAAGTTTTTTTTATATTTATTCATGATTGACGATAAGTATATTATAAATTTTAAGAAAAGTCAAGAATAAGTTCTGATTGATTTGTTTTTTTTGCTTTAGCCTTAGTGGGGACTTTAAGGTGTTTTTTGCCAAGTTTCGGAACTTTAATCGTTGTTTTTTTGTTTTTGGTGGGTGGATTAAATTCTTTAAAGTGGTTTTCTATCATCTCAATCCTAACAGCAAGTTTAACATTGTTATTTTCTAATTCATTGTAAAGGAAGAGTCCTATGCGAGCTGTATTTTTAGACGCATTTATATCTGCGTGATCTTTGTGGCCGCACTGAACGCATTGGAAATTGGATTGGGTTGCCCTGCTCTTCTTGTTAACATGATTGCATGCTGCACATCTACGCGAGGTATTCTTAGTGGGGGGTAAAATAAATGGGATTGATTTATTTTCACATTCTTTAATTAAAAACGGGTTAATCTTATCTTGCCCAAAAGTACCAAGGCTTTGGCCACATTTTACGCCATCAAGGCAAAGTAATAGATTATTATCTTTTACAAAATCAATAATTCCGACCTCTCTTAAAAAAGAATTTATTAAATTAACGTGAGTGACATGTAGTTTTTTGACTTTCTTGCGCAAAGGTCTAGCAACTTTTGAATTAAATGGTCTTTCTCCTGTTTTGAGAACTTTCCTGCCTTTTTTAAATCGAGAGTTGAGCTTGTTGTTCAATTTTTTAAGCTCTTCTTCTATATTAATTATCTCTTCAGGCTTGGTAAATATACTCTTGCCGTTTATTGGTTGGCTAAATGTTATAAAAGATTCAGCAGTTTTATTTATATCCATCCCAATAGACCCAACAGGTTCATAAGAAAAGTTTTTTTCTTCAGATGTACAAGCTACAAAAACATGCCTTCTTAGGATTAAGTTACCTCCAAATAATTTGCATTTAGAAGATCCAAGACCATTTTTGTGAGCTAAAAAACTTTTATCAGGATCAAAGATTAGCTTTAGGGACCTTCCTTGCGGATCTTTGTTTGTAAAAACTATAAGGTTTAAAGTGTTGTTTTTAAAATCTAAATCTACCATTTGATTCTTTAATTGAATTTCTTTTTTCTTGACGACTGGAAAAGAGATTTTTTTTGAACCTTTTCGAATCTCTCTTTTATTACGATTGACGTAAGAAAGAATTCTATCTGTAATGTATTGAATTAAGCCTCTTGTATACTTTATTTGACAGTGCTCCATGCCTAGATTTTTAACTAATTCTCTAAAACCTAGTATGTCATATTTAATCATCTCGCAATGAGACTTTCTACCGTCCAAATCGTTTACATGAAGATATTGAGAGTTAGACCTAAAAATATCAATGGATTCGGAGTTAATTAAATTAACCATATGAGCCCTTATCCCTTTTGAGCAATTAAAATGAAACTCTAAAAAATCTTGGACGTCTTGGTCTGCCAGATTTGTGATATTAAATTTGACAGCTCTATTTAAAATGTAAGTTTTCTGCATCTAAATAGATTAACAAAAAAAAAACAATATGTCAAGATTTATTTTTCCATTTACAGTAACTAGGATTTTCTGAGCGCTTTCTTCTCATATATTCTTTTTTTTGCTCTCGACGTTTTTCTATATTTTCTTGATCGTATTTTTTTTGAGCGCGAGATTGAGCTTTCTTCCCTTTATCTGACTGCGAGTATTTTTTCTGATAAGGATCCTTCATATATAGTCCACTATAAGTCAAAAAGTGTTTTTATTTTTTTTTCGACTTACGGAATATCGAGTCGAAATTATTTCTAAACTGTTTAGATATATTATTTCTGGGACTATCGCCTTTGCCATTAGTATTTTTTCTGATAGAAGGACGGCTTTTTTCTTTAATGGGTTTACTCTTCTTCATCTTCGATGTCAATATCTATATCAAAAGAACCGAGGTTAGAAAGGTCTATTATTTTTTCCTGCAAAGCTCCCATGATAGTAAAAGCATTAATATCAAATTCAGATAAATATCTATTAACTAAATCTTCTAAATCAAAACGAAAAGCATCTGTTTGTTCATCAATGTCGGCAGGCCCTTCTGGTTTCCAGTCTTCGTCTTTCATATGTATATAATATAATCCAATAGTATATTTTTACATAAAAAAGGAGGGGCTTTCGCCCCTCCTTAATACAAACCACTATAAAAGCGGAATTACTTGTCTGCTTGCTTTTGTAGCAAGCCTACTAGCAGGAGTAGGGTAATGAGGCCAGCAAGGCTAGCTTCAGGTCCTACAAAGCCATTCACGATGTCTTGGATGTTTCCAATGACATTCATGCCAGCTTCTTCGCCGAAGACTACTTGTGAAAGCACAAGGAGTCCAACGACAGACGTTAACAGAACAAAAAGGCCGCCAATGGCGCCTTTGATGGTTTTTACTACGTTATCCATGATATTTTAGTTTTGGGGGTTAAAACTTAAGAGAGATGCCTGCTTCAAAAACATACTCATTTGAAATAGTATCAGAGTCAACATGAGTGACACCTAGAGACAGGTCAGCATCTTCGCCCAAAGAGCGAGAGGCAGAAGCTCCAACAGTATAATAAGTATTGTCTACAGTAGAACTAATATCAGTCTGACCTACACTTCCATTCAGCCCTAGCGAAAAAGCATTAAGATCAAGAGAATGACCTAAAGCAAGCTCATAAGTATATAGCGCGTCATCAAGATCGCGATATACATTTACTGTAGGAGAAAGATGCCAATTGATACCCAATGAAACCTGAGCTTCAAGGACGGCGATCCCCGCCACATCTTCCATGTGATTTACCCCTGCGTATACAGAAAGAATATCATCAGCAAAAGATTTTGCAGCTCCAGCACTAAGAATATAAGTATCAGAACCAGAGTTCACTACTTGATTCGTAAAAGCTCCTGCTGAAAAATCAATACCACCCCCTGATGTTGAGAAACCAACATTAGACTGTACGGCCTGACCTGACTTAAGAGCGCCCCGATAAAAATAATCAGATGCATAGTTAATTCCAGCAGAAAAATTTTCTGCCGAAGCGACGTTAATAAAAAACCCTAAAAGGGCTGTAACAATTAGTTTTGTAATCTTCATGATATATTTTATAATGAAATTTTTATTGAATGCGAATCTCTTTCCATTCTACGAATTTATTTTTAATAAGATCTCTTATGTGTCTTTGTTTAGCAGAGAGTTTGCTTTTTCCCGTTTTAATTTCTACAAAAACAACAGATGAATCATCAAATACAATATAGTCTATGGGTTGTCCTAAAAAGGTAGCGTCTTCTGGGCTATAGGGAAAGTCTTCTAAAAAAGGGGCTAATTTTTCTGCTATATGTCCTAATCTAACTTCACTGCTTTTCTTTTGAGAAAGAGTGGTTCTGCGTGATTGTTCTTCATTATATAAATTTTTCTCTAAATTTTCAATTAAAATTTCTTTTGCTTTTATATCTGATAAATAATTAGATTGTATCTCTTCGATTTTGTCTTTTGCTTTTTGGTTGTCCCTTATTAGTAGAATTTTTTCTTCCTCTAAAACTGTGATTTTTTGATTAAATTGTAATACGTCAGGCTTGCTATTTAAAAGTTTTACTATGATACACAACAAAATCCCTAAAAGAGAAAATAAAATATAATCCATTAATCAGAAGGGCTTAAATCAATACCCTTACATTCGCAATAAGCAACCGAATATCCAGCTTTAAAGCTATGCCTATCAATATACATGATAAATGGTATAATGGCATAAATAAATGGCTCTGACCATCCAATAGTAAATACCATAATGAGCGTAATGGCGATATAGGGGCAAAATTTATTAAGGCAATAATTAACTATGTACATATTTTATAATTTAGTAATTGAGACAATTCTATCATGTCTAAAGGAGCGAATAGACTCCCGTCCATAGCAATAAGCTTTAAATCCAACATTGTCTCTACTCTCTTGCTTGTTCCCAAAAGACTCATAAAGATTAGGTTTGCTAATTATATAGCTTTTAATCTTACTCTCTTCTGTTTTATATACCATAAGGTATTGATCGTCTTCTGAAACTAATTTTTTAATATTAGATAGTATTTCTTTTAGTATTTTTCTCATTTTATATCCCTGTACTTCCGAAAGCTCCTGACCCGCGATCTGACTCATCTAAGTCAAGAACTTCCTCTATGTCAACCCAAGGCAATTGCATTATAATTAATTGAGCTATTCTTTCACCAACTTTATATTCTTTCCTTCCTAAGGCAGGAACACTCATGCGAATTTTGACTTCACCCCTGTATCCAGAGTCAATTACTCCTACAGAGTTCCTTAAGTATTGATCCGTCTTTGAGATGCTCGATCTAGGAAAAATAAATCCTGCATAGCCTTTTGGGATTTCAAAAGCTAAATCTGTACCGTACTCAATATAAAAAGAAGAATGAGTGGCACTGGTCGCTATAATATCCATACCTGCGTCACCATCTTTTGAGTACTTAGGTAAAACAGTATTAGGCTTAAGTTTTTTTACTTTCAAATTCATGATTTACTAAAATGATACCATATTTTGATAAAAAGTCAAGACTTTTTTGATCTCTATAGAACTTTTTGTATACTAGTCGCTTGATACCGGATTGAGCAATCATTTTAGCGCAGTCCATGCAAGGGGAAATGGTTACATACATTGTAGAATCTAAGCTGGATTGATTAGATTTCGCAACTTTACTGATACAGTTGCTTTCGGCATGAAGAACTTCGGGTCTTGTGATTTTATTGTCAAAAGAACAGCTGGGTTTTTGAAACTCACAATTATTATCAAAACCAGAAGGCATACCATTCCAACCCATACCTATAATGTTATCATCTTTAACGAGAAGAGCGCCAACCTGAGCTCTTTTGGCAAAACTCATTTTGGCGATACGATCACAAATGTCAAGATACATTAAGTCATACTTTAATAGCTTTCTATTAACCATAAGCCAGATAAAATTTTCGCTTTTGTCTTCTCTTGCAAAAAGTAAAGAAACGAAAAACTTTCTTATAGAAGTATCACAAGTTACTTATAAATTTTCTTGCTCTTTTTTCCAGATATGGTGCCTGCAATTAGTCAGAGCCTCAGAAACTTTAAGGTGAAATATAGCTTCTCTTGTTTTGGGGCGCCTGTATAATCTGCAACCAGCAGACCAGCTATCTTTTACAAAAGGCAAATCCCATCTAGCTAAATTTTTAGACTGAATCCAGTTTTTAAAGTCATTTTTCTGTATGAGTACGAAGTCATCTTTCCTCTCGTAAACTACAAAGGTGCATTTTTTGTAAAGCCAACCTTCTTTTCCTTGCTTATCTTTAAGCTCTACCCATCCCCAGAGGTGTTTGCGCCTTTTACTCTTTTTTAAAAGAGTTTTTTTAATAGCTACGGCAAAAGCTTGATCTTTTTTATCGGGATCCCAAATTACTAAATCAATATCTTCTTGTTTTTCTTGTTTAGTCGCGGAGCGACACTCAAAACCATTTGATTTTACGCATTCTATAAACATGTCGAATGATTTCCTATAATTAGGTGATGACATCAAAAGATAAGTACACTTAAACTATCTAATTTGATTAGGTTTTTTAGTACGAACGACTTCAACTTTTTTTACGTCTTTAGGGTCCCATTCTTTTAAAGAGTATTTGAGATTGGCTGCTCTAAGCTCAGCGTCCTGAGAATCAGAATAATTCCTATCTTCTGTTCGGCGTTTATTTCGAGTAACTACGTAGACGTATTCTTCTTTCATATTTTATATATTATATTCTTTAACTAAGTTTTCTTCAAGTAGTTGTTGGGAAATACTTTTCCATCCAACCCAAGGTTTAGCACCTTCTTTAAAATTGTAAAGGTCGCGAGCATAAATGTATTTGATATCGCCAAGAACTCGCCCGTACTTGCCTTTTCTATCTAGGAAAGTATTAATAAATAAGCCTTCTGGCTCTTTAGCACCATGATCGAGAATTTCTTTAAGGCGATGCTTAGCTTTTAACCCACGCTGTTTTTCTAATTTTCTTTCTTTTAGATTCTTAATAGATTTTTGCAATCTTATCTCTGGAGCATCAATTCCATAAACTCTAACCCTCTCTTTAAGTAAAATACCGAAACCTAAATCTATAATGCCATCGACTGTGTCGCCATCAACAACTTTAGTAACTTTAAATTTATATTCGTACATTAACGGTCGTATAATGCATTAAATATAGATTCTGATTTTTTTCTTAATTTATCTCTCTCTTCTTTTTCTTTATTAAATTTGTCTTGTTCAGCTTTGCTTTTTTCCATCAAGGCTTTTTCTGCAGCGCTCTTTTCGCTATGTAGCCTGTCCCACTCTTCTTGCTCTAGCTTTTTTCTTTTTGCGTCTTCAGCCTCTTGCTCTGCCGTGCCTTTAGCTACTATAAGAAATAGGATTTTTTGATTTGGGTCGTTGTCTACCATTCCTTCTGAGTAATCTACCAAATCAATCCATTGCTTTTTATCTACCGATAAATAATGCTCACTTTTTTTAACAGCATTAGGAAGGGAGCTGTCGGTAATCAATGCATACTCTAAGCTCATGTCCTCCTCCAAAATAAAGTAATAACCCAATCGTTTCCATTAACACCTCTGATGACGCTCTTACTATAAACCATAACATTACGAGGTATGTTTGAAGAAGCGTCAATGTAAGCTTCTGCGTAACTCTTACCCCTTCCTGTATAAGCGCCTTGCGTGTTAAGCACCTCTCCCTCGCTAGCTATAGAATTATAGCTGGCGAAAGGAGAAGAGAGGAGTAGAATAATAAAAACTTTAAGAGCTTTCATTATTGTAAGATGTCAGGAAGTTCGTCATCTGACGAGCTTGAGGGTGATGGATCTATAGATTTTTGATCAGTAGGCTTTACAGCACCTTCCTTTGGCGTATCTAAGTAAATTCTAAAGTCAGGTTGGTTATCCTTCTCTTTGAACTTATTCTTAAAAATAACAATTTGGATCTCTTTATCTTCGCCAAATTCTCCTATAGTTATTTTACCAGACAAGAAGTTTTGGTTCTTGCCTTCTCTGCGCCATAAGGCACCGACATCACGTTTTTTCCAATCGCTTTGCGAATCACTTTTTTTATTTTCTTCAGTCATAATTTTTTATATATTAATTATTATCGTACATTTTTCTTAATTTGTCAAGGAAAATAGGTTTAGCACCCCTACTTAATCCATTATATTGTTTTTTTAATTTACTAAACAAACGATTGATAGTAGGGTCTTCCTTATTGTAATTGATTATTTTTTTGAGTTCTTTGGCTTTTTTTTGATTCATTGTGTGTAAAATTAAATAGTGAAAGTTATTCTTGAAGCGTATTTGTCTGAGCCGCCAAGCTCAATACACTGCTTTAGAGACGTTACTTTATACGCTTCTTGTTTTGTAAAGGCTGATGTATTGTTAGAGTGTGAAAAGAAAATGAAAGACTCGTATTATCATTGGCTAAAAAACTACGGAGCTTATGATTTTATAGATGAAATAATTGTAGAAGGAGAAGAGTCGGGCTATAAGATAGGTAGTAAAAAATCTAGCTTAATGATTGATAGAATAACGGCAGATAATTTGAATATTATAATAACAAAGTTACAAAAAATCAAAAAATATTTAAACTAATAAATGACTGTCGATTAAGTCACTTAAAGAGTCTATATGCTCGCTGATTAAGATAGGGCCGTAGCGGTCTTTTATGACGTGGTAAAAATGATTTTCAACTACTATAACTTTAGAGGCTCTGGATAGAGTGTCTTGCCCAAAAGCATCAATAAAACATTCACGAAGCTCTCCAATCATTTCATGAGATGGTTGGTTTAAAGATAATTCAAAACCTATTTTATCTACAGATACGCAAACTAACATTAGCCATCCTCCTCTTTTGGTCCATCAGTAAGCTTGTGAATTACATAAGAGATGCCCATGAAAAAAGTTACAGAATAAAGGTAGCTATCGTATTGAGCAAGTGATAGCATAAAAGAAAAACATAAAATTGGAAAAATATATTTCATTATCGATATTGTTTTTGTAGTAGCCTCCAACGATCAGAGTCTATAGGTTTGTTTCCACAATCTATAGCATACAACATTTCTACTACCTCGTCAAGAGAATTATAAATATACTTATGAGGGAACATACCAAGCATCCAAAGAGGAGTTTTAGATTTACCACCTTCCATACTAACAAACACAGGCTTCTTTTCTCTTACGGCTGTAACGATTTCTTCTGCCGAACCCCAGCTAGCTACGTCTGGGACAAGATGAGCGATGATAAAATCGCTACGATCCACTAAGTTTAAATCATAAGCTCTTACTGTTTTCATTCGCTCAGTTACTCTATCGTATTGCTTAGTCTTCATCCAAGTTTCCATTTCTTGTCTAGAAGCTTCGTCCTCTTCTACATCTTTAATAAATGGTTTTTTGTATGGGTCAAAACATGTTATATTAAGTGGTTTAAGTTTATCTGTAACTTCGTCTCTCCAGTTACGACCACTAAGATATTGCATATGCCCGACAAGATAAGTTTTAGTTTTTTCTAATAAATTCATGCCTTAAGCATAGCAAAAGCAGAGAGTTATGTCAAGGAAAATTACTCTAACTTAAAAGAAAAGTCTCCTTTTGAAAAAGAAACCTTTATTTTTCTAATATTTTTTGACGATTCTACTAATAGCTTTTCGGATAATGGATTCGTTATAATGTTCTGTATGACCCTTGCAACTGGACGAGCCCCATCTTTAAGTTCTAAAGATTGTCTTGATAATTCTTGCTTAGCGAACTTATTGACAAACAAGAGTAATCCTTTTTCTTTAAGTTTTAGTTTTAGCTCGTTAATATGAAGATCTATTATTTTACTGAAATTACTTTCGTCAAAATCTTTAAAAATAATTAAATCATCAATCCTGTTAATAAATTCAGGACTTAAGACCTTAAGAACTTCTTTCTTTATCCTGTCTTTAGTTTCTTCTTTATGGTTGATCCCTGCGGCAGCGCCAAAACCCACACCTAGCTTCCCACTGGCTATTTCAGAGCCTATGTTCCCAGTCATAACGATAACACAATTTTTAAAGTTAATCTCTCTGCCCATATTATCTTTTATTACCCCTTCGTCAAGGATCTGAAGTAGCGTTTGAGTTATGTTACTATGAGCCTTTTCTATTTCGTCAAAAAGAACTACGCTATAAGGTTTTTTTCTTACTTTTTCTGTAAGTTGACCTGCGTTTTCATAACCTACAAAACCGGGAGCAGCGCCAATTAATTTAGATCCAGTATGACCATCACTGTATTCAGTCATACTAATATGTATAAAATTATTTTTACTTCCAAAAAGTTTTTCCGCCAGCATTTTGGCTGTGTAGGTTTTGCCCATGCCAGAAGAACCTAACATTAGAAAACTTCCGATAGGCTTATTATCATCTTTTAGACCCGCTCTATTGCGAATTAAAGCTTTAGAGATAGACGAGATAGCCTCTTCTTGACCAATGATTAGCTTATTGAGTTCTGATTCTAAGTTGAGAAATTCCTGTTTTGAAGTTTGAGAAATCTGTTCTACTGGAACTCCAATTTTTTTGGATAGTATGAAATGAATATCTTCAGCTGAAACTACGAAATCTCTTTTTTTATTTGATTCAGACCAATCTTCTATTATTTTTTTATATTTTTTAAAAAGTTTATCTTGCTTCTTTGTTATTTTAAGTTTGCTTGAAGGTGATGTACATTCATCTTCTTTAATCATAAGCTTTTCTAATTCTGCTTCCATTGACTTTGCTTCAACAGGGCGTTTAAAATTTTCGATTTTAACTTTTGATCCAGCTTGATCCATTAAGTCTATGGCTTTATCTGGTAAATGTCTATCGTGGATATATTTTATAGACAAATCTACGCATAAATCGATAGCAATCTCATCATATTTAACATTATGAAAACCTTCGTAATTTGAAACTATACCTTTTAGTATTTTCTTACAGTCTTCTCTTGTCGGCTCTTCAATATTGACAGGTTGGAACCTTCTCGCAAGGGCTCCGTCTTTTTCTATGTGTTTTTTATACTCTTCGTTCGTTGTGGCGCCAATACATCTTATTTCACCTCTAGCAAGCATGGGTTTAAGTATATTAGCAGCATCCATACTTCCTTCTGCGCTGCCAGCACCCACTAATGTATGCATCTCGTCAATAAATAAAATTAGTTTAGGGAGCTCTTTTAATTCATTGATAACGTTCTTTAGTCTTTCTTCGAACTGACCTCTGTATTTAGTCCCAGCTATCATTGAAGCTAAGTCTAAGCCATAAATAGTGTGCCCAAGTAAATGCTCTGAACATTCAGATTTAACAATTTTTTTTGACAAGCCTTCTACTAAAGCTGTCTTTCCTATGCCAGCCTCGCCCAGCAAGATGGGGTTATTTTTAGATTTTCTACATAATATTTCAGTAATTTCAGAAAGATTTCCGTCTCTACAAATCACCTCGTTGAACTTTCCCTCTGAAGCTAATTGGTTATAATTAATTGCATAAGATTCTAGCGCCGATGTAGAGGCAGGTTGTTTTGCTGGGATAGATAAAGAAGAAGGAGCGTTGTCAGATTGAGAATTTTCTTGAGCGTCTAAAGACTTAAATATTTGAGAAGATTCTACCAAGTGTGATTTGATTGCAATAGATAGGGAGCTAGGGTTTATCCCGCAACCGTAAAATATATTTTCTATTTCAGGGCAGTTGTATTTGATGATTGCAATTAATAAATGTTCAGTACCTATATAAGACTGGTCTAGCTTAGACGCTGACTCATGAGCCATTTGAAGTATGATTTTAAATTCTTCTGAAAATTTAACTTTTTCAATTTTTCGTTTTCCTCTAGACATGCTGTCTTCGACATAATCACGAAAATCGTCGATTGGGTGACCAGTAACATCAAAAACTTCACGCAATAAACCCCTGCCTTGTGATAACAAACCTAAGAGTAAGTGAATGATGTTAACTTTAGATGATCTATACTCTAAAGCAAAATCCCTAGAGGTTTTTAAAGCTTCTTGAGCTCTAGGTGTGAAATTGGGATTTGAATCCATCATTATTTATTACACATATTATCGTTTTATATCTCCAAGCTTCATGTAAATTTTTTCGTCAATCACCTCAAAAGAATGAGCGAATATTATGTCTTCGCCTTTACTACCGTACAAGACAGCTATACTATCTTTAGAAATTCCATCTGGATTTTTTTCATTAAATTCTGAAAGAACATTAATTGACTTCCATCCGCCGTGCTCACTTCGAGCTCTTCTGTCCATTAGCATTACTGGATACTCTCCAAGCTCATCTCGGATAACAATTTTTATATAATCATTGCCATTCCTACTCGTACCTTTAAAGAAATCGGATACTACCCCTATAAATCTACCGTAAGAGTCTTTTTCCAGAGATTTAAAATCAAAAGAATCACTAAACTGGTGGCCGCTATCAGTAAATACTTCCTTGAGTGCTATTGTTGGACTATAACCCAGAAGTTTTGTTTCAAAATACCAATTGGCGAATTTTTCATACTTCTTATTCTTATCATAGATTAATTTGTAGGGATCGTACTTCTTTCTGAAAGTGTTGAATCTACTTTCTTTCATTATGGGCTTTAGGTCGTCCCCTAATAAATTTTCTTGTACTACCGACTGTATAGTTTTTAGCACATCCCAGTTATAAGTTTCACCAAGAGCTTCAAAATGTCTTTTTTCTCTATCTGTTAAAATATTAAAAGCTTGAGCTTCAAGAACTAGGCGAGATCTTTTGACTTTGTATTCAGAAAGTGAGCCGGCCTGTATTAAGGCAGAAAGAATTCCTATGTTTAGCCCAGCTTCTTTGGCAGAAAGAAATATATCGTACTTGGTAGGGTTTTCACTATTACGGAAATCTTTCAATGACTGTAGAGATTTTTCGCTGACCCCTTTGATACTGTTAAGACCGAACCTGATATCGTCTCCTTCGATTTTAAAATCCATATCAGATTTAGCTAAGTCAGGAGGGAGAAGATCAATGCCGAAAAAAGATAGCTCTTGGCATACCTTGCTAATCTCTTCATGCGGAGAAGGCTCGTATTTTGCCATCCTTAGTAAGGCTATAAAGAAATTTTTTGGATAATTAAATTTTAAATACGCGGTCCAAGCTGCAAGATTCGCATAAGCCAAACTGTGAGATTTATTAAAAGAATAGTTCGCGCTATCTTCAGCAACCTTCCATAAGATATCACCAACTTCATTAGGTAGGCTACCGTCTTTTACCTTCTCTTCAATTTTGGCTTTCCATGCAGGCATTTGATCTATTTTCTTTTTTCCAACTATGCGTCTTAGCTGCTCGGCCTCGTCTAAGGTGAATCCGATCTTTACTGCCATTTTCATTAACTGCTCTTGATATAATGGGATGCCTCCAGTATAAGATAAAACTTCATCATAAACCTCGTGCTGACTCTGGAAATCGCCCGTTTGAGAATAAGAAACATATTGATCTAAGAATTCTAACGCTCCGGGCCTAGCAATAGCAACGACAGCGCTTAATTGCTCTAAGTTTTTTGGCTTAACTTTTTTGCATACATTAAAATTAGTATGAGCTTCTATCTGGAAGAGCCCTTGAGGTTGATTGAGGTCCTGTAGGTGGCTGTAAATTTTTGGATCATCTGGGTCTATTGAATTTATGTCTATGCCTAATTGATTGCAAACGTCATGAAGAACAGTTAAAGTTCTAAGTCCTAATATATCAAATTTGACCATAAGCTCTGCTACCCAATTCATATCATAACCGCTAACCAGAGCTCCATCATTAGTTAATTGAACTGGACATATGTCCTCTAACTTATCAAAAGAAATTGCTATTCCAGAAGGGTGAACTCCAGCGTTTTTATTTAAACCTTCCAGCCTTCTCGCTATTTTAAAAATATCTAAATTTTCATTTACCCATTTTTCGAAACTATCACTTTCTTGATAGGCTTCGATTAAAGGAGCTACTTTACCAAATTTTTTAGGTATAGTATCGCTGACAAGATTAACCTCTTGCTCTGAATAATTGCCAACTATTTTACCGCACTCTTTTACGCAAAGTTTTCCACTTAAGGTATTTAATGTTAAAATTTTTGAAGTTCTTCCCGGATATTTGTCTTCAATGTATTGAATAACTTCTTTTCGCCTTTCATAACTTATATCATTATCGACATCAGCTAATAAACTTCCATCTAAATAAGTCACTCCATTATACTCCGTCTTCTTTGCTCTGCTTTTACTTACGAACCTCTCAAAAAATAAATCGTATTTTACTGGATCGACTTTCGTCACATTTATAAGAAATAATACTAAAGACCCTGCGGCTGAACCTCTTCCGGGTCCAGTAGGTATGTCGTTTTCATGGCAAAAATTAAGGATGTCCCAATTTAATAAAATATAATCCACGAAGCCCAGCTCTTCTAGGACATCTAGCTCCATTTTTACTCTGTCTAAATAAACTTGCTTGTTGGCAAACTTATTTATACCTTTTGACTTCATGCCTTCCCAGCATATCCTTTTAAGGAATTCGAAATTAGAAATGTCAGGAGAAACCTTTAAGCCTTTATAGTACTTTTGCTCAATATCAATTTCAGGAAGCCTGACGCCGGGAGGGCAAACGTTTTCATAGGTTGAAAATTGTTTTAAAAAACTCATATTTCTATATTCCAAATCATTTTTTTAAATACTTCATAGTTCTTTTGGATATCATATAATGCATCATGGAGTTTTTTCATATTAAATGGTATTTCGTACTTCTTGCAAAGATCTATTAATTTATTCCTACCCTTTCTAACCCTTAAAGACATTACTCTATACTGCCACTGAAGAAAATCTTCATTTTTAATATATTCAATCTCGCTATTAATAGCCCTCGATATAGCTAAGGTATCGATCAAATGAGGTAGGTAGCTATAATCGGGTTGTTTGCCTACCAATCTCCTGCATAAACCGTGCATATAAACATCAAACCCTAATATATTGTGACCAACTTTTAAGTAGCTTGGGTCGTATAAGTATTTTTCAAAATGCTCTATCGGTTTGATTGGGTCCACAGCCTTCTCGTCGTATTTTTTTTGAGTCCATCCAGTTACTTTTGCTGCGCCATCAGAAACATTTATATCCTTCCATTTTAGCCAATAGTCATGCTGCTCTACGATTTTACCCCTTTCTATAATGATAAAAGCGAGCTGCCAAGGCTTGTTTCTTAAAGAGCCAAGGTTTAAGCCGCAGGTTTCAAAATCAAAAAACACATATTTTTGATCATTATTAAATCTTAGTAAATCTTCACTCATAATTCAAAATATTTAACATCTTTTAAGCATGATAAGTCATGCCCTCCTCCGTAGCTAATAGAGCTTTGCAGATCTTGCTGTATCTCTAATAGTTTTTGTTCATAAGTCATATTGTTTGAGCATACATTAGTTAGCTTCCCCTCTATATTATTATTATGACCTTTATTTTCAGCGCTAGCAGAACCAAAATAAGCTTTATGAGGAACGTCATTAATTGTGCTAGCAACTGCAGGACTATCAGTACAAGCCGCAAACATACCCCCTGCCATTACTAAGTCTGCGCCTGCGACTAAAGCTTTAGCTATGTCGCCATTACATTTGATACCTCCATCAGCAATAATAGGTATTTTATAAGCTTTATCAAAATCATCTCTT
>Ga0209337_1000435_pt1 | contig 33704 bp, 50 predicted proteins | sample LinPmetageLP53_FD_184044 | JGI IMG/M metagenome (GOLD analysis project Ga0209337, IMG submission 184044) | Marine viral communities from the Pacific Ocean - LP-53 (SPAdes) (version 2) | ecosystem: Environmental > Aquatic > Marine > Oceanic | place: Pacific Ocean | collected 2010-02-08
GACTAAAAGGTAATATCAAAATTCTGTAACCCGTAGGTTTAGGAAGTTTAGATTTTAATTCTTCATCTTCATGTACACTTTCAGGAGTTACAGTTTCTAACTTTTCCTCTTGTTGTGTAAATCTTTCTACTTTACTGGGTATTGGTTCTCCGCCTGAACCAAAGGCTTCTATGTTTTTTGACATTATTCGTCATTATCCTTGTGCAGGTCTTTTAATAAAGATAAGGCAAGCGACAGACCTGTTATTTCGCCTACTATCTTATGGTAACTTTCAAAGTTCTGTATTCCGCCACCTGCAAGAGTTTCTTTAAGTTGCTCTTGTCGTTCTAAAATTTGTTTACGTAGTTTATCAAACATCTATTTATTTTCTTTTTGATTTAGCTCCAGAACACTTCCATCTTTTTCTTGATAAATTATTAGGAGTGTTTGGATTATTTTGTTTCTTTTTTGATAACCTCTTTTTTATACCTAGACTTCTAGCACAATAAGAATCACCTTTAGATGTTCCTGGCTTAACTCTTGGTCCACCACCTTTAGCTTTTCCTGCTTGACCATAACTAACTCTTTTACCAGATTTAGTTACTTTAACTCTAGCTTTTCCCCTTCTTGGTTCAGCCATGGTTTTGGGCTCTTCTACGATTGGCATTCCCTGATATCACTTCGCCACCTTTGTGCATCATTTTAAAATCAGTACCAGATATTTTACCATCTTTATTTTTGTCTAATTTTTTCTGACCACCATGTAACTCTCCACCATGTGACATCTTAACACAATTGTCGACACGTTTACCGCCTTTCATTTTAGTGCCCATTTGTTTGTAGCCTTTCCAGCAAGCTTTTCCATCTAATCCTTTTTTCTTAGCCATGTTATCCCCACACCTTTATTTTTTTGCCACCCCAGTATTCTACTGCGTGCCCTTCTTCTATTAATAATTTACAGATATCTTGTTTTTCTCTTGTATATGGTATGCCTAAAATCCTACCATACTTTCCTTTTCCTAAAGATTGAACTTGTAGTTTTTCACCACACAGTTCTATTAATCTATCTTTAGCTTTTAAACCTAATGCTTTTTCTGCTAAGTTACGTGTTCTACTTTCTGGAGTGTCTATTCCAGCTAATCTTACTCTTTGTTTAGCTAATATAACATCAAACCCCAAATCTAAATTAACATCAATAGTGTCGCCATCAATGACTCTAACTAATGTACAGTTGTAGTAGAATGGATCAGACATTATTTATTGTAGCTTTTTCCTTTAGTTGCTGCTCCGCAACCTCTAGCCATTCCTTTCTTTTTACTTGCCTTACCACCTCTTTTCATTTTCATTGGATCGCCACCGCGATTCATTTTCTTCTTACCTCTATTCATTCCTGGCATTATGGTCTCCTTAATTGTTTTTTGACGTCGTTCATTGAACTTCCACCCATGTTCATTTTTTTCATTTTTGAATTTTTCATTATAGAACCGTCTGGCATTTTATGATACCCTTTAGGTACTTCACCACCGTTTCTCATACGTCTACGATTAGCGTTACCACCCATCATCTCTTCAAAATTAGCTTTATTTAACATTTTTACCTCTGGGTATTATTGTCAGAATCTCTGACATCTTTTAGTATATCACGATAATCCTTACGCATTTCACCTTTTTCTTTCATTAGTGAATCTTCCCTTTGTTGGGCTATTTTCATTTCAGCTATCGCTTCTGTTGATTGTATCTTAGCTACATCAATTTCTGCTCTTGCTTGATCGCTTTGAGCTTTCTGTTGTATCTCAGCTTGTTTTAATTGTACTAAAGGTTGAACTTGTGCTTGTTGTGCTTTTAATTGTTCAGCTTCTGCTAATGCTTGCATTTGACCAGTTACTTGTTGTGTGGCTTGTGCTGCTTGAGTTGCGATTTGATTCATAATTTCTGGTGGCATTTGACCCTGACCCATTTCAGGTAGAGGTTGACCCATAGCTTGTTCTATTTGTTGCTTATACTTCATAGCTTGATGCTCTTGTATGTTAGCTTGAATAGTTGTTAAAGCAGTTTTGTTTTGTTGAACCATAGGGTTTTGTAAAAAACTCTGATGACTAGTAATATACGCATCGTGATTTTGAAAAATATACGCCTGTATAGGTTGACCTGTGAGTGCTGCTTGTTGCTCGGTGATAGGGTCACGAGCTGGTACTTCTTCTTTAGGAGGTAAAATACCGTCTATATTCTTAACTTCTAACGCTTCATACATACGTTTGTAAGCTTCACGTAAATCATGTAGTTCTGGTGCTGCACGAGCCATTTCTAGCTCTTGCTGAGCTAACATCACTCTTTGAGCCATACTAAAAATATTTGGATCACTAACTGGTAAAATATCGACTCTATCGTCAAAATCGGTTGATTTTACCTCTCTAGAGGCTCCTGGAACATCATATGGGTAAACAGGAGGCAAACTCTTACTAAATATGCCTGCTAAGAGCCTAAATTCTTTTTTCTGAGCATAATGCATACGTTTATGTATAGCACTCATTACTTTAGTGCCACGTTCTAACATAGCGACTGTTGTCCCTACTGGTAGCTGTTGAGAGCCAATATCGCCTACATTCATGTCGGCAATTGAAGCAAAACGCCTTCCAGAGTCAATAATTGTGCCTAAAAGTTGACTTAACACGTTACTTGGCTCTTTATAGGGTAAAGGCATCAATGCATCACGAATTACTCCGCCTGGAACGTCAACATCTCTAAATTCTCCTGGTCTAAGTGGTTCATCTTCACCTTGAACCCTCATTCCACGTGCTTTGAAGCCTGCTGGTAGGTTACTTAACGTACCTGCGTCTACTAATTGGCGTAAAATTGATGTTGCAGACTTAGTTAGCCCTCCAATCATGTGAATTAAGCCAAAACCGTAAAAACCTAGTCCTGGAAGGAACTTATAGTGTACAAAATACTCTTTTTTATTGAATAATTCGTCTTCTTGGCTCCAATTACGCCTAATTGACAGTATTTCACTCTTTTCTTCTAAAATAGTTACTACATAAGGTACAGCAAACCCATAATCGTCCTCTTCACTCAACTCTAAATTGACATGCATCTCTAAAACAGAGTATTCGTCGTAGTCTGTCATTGAGGGTGATAAACCTTGAAGCTCATCAATCTTTTCTTTTGCTTCGTTATAGTCTAAATCGGCATCTGCTTCACCTATTTCGGTTTCACGGTAGGTGCCATTCATCTGTAGTTTCTTTAAATCGTTGCCTGTTAGAGTCATAGCGTGGGTAAAACGTGGGCTAGTCTCTAAATCTGTTGTTTCATAGGCTACTACTAGGTCTTCTGCTTTTACTAAACGGCTGGTAGCTCTACCTAGCAAGTTATCGTAATAAACTTTCTTGAATGCACTACCAGCTAAAGGTAGGTAAAACAATAAACTATCCATTTCTGGGTCATATTCTTTCATGACCTCAGTAATTTCATAGTTCATAAATTCTTTGACACGTTGACTCTGTGCCATTATTTCTGGAGTTTCTGCGCCCATAGCCCTAGTTTTTACTGGACCTCCTGGGGGTAATAACTCTTTGTATGATTGAGCTTGAAACTGTGTTGCTGCTTCTGCTAATAGTGGATGATGTACGCCTGTTGCTCCTGGGAATGGTTCTTGTCTTTCTGTTGTTTTTATTCCCAGTAAATCTAAACCTTTAGTAAAAGTTTCAAGCCAGTCTTTACGTGAATCTTTATCTGAATCGTAAGCGTCTAAAAGTTCACTAGCTAGTGTTGATAAATCTGAAGAGTCTAAAGTTTCTGCGAGATTAGCTTGGTGATCTGTCATCGCTGAACCTTCTTCACCAAATAAAGGTGATACATTACCTTGACCATCAAGTTCAAAAGATGACATCATCTCACCTTGAATATCCATTTCTTCTGGTAACATAACTTCAGTAGGTTGAGGTGCCATCATGGGTTCGGCAGCTAACTGCTCCATAATCTCTATGTCTATACTTCCGTCTTGATCAATGTTTAGAGGTGTTTTTTCTATAGCCATAATTAATAATAACTTATTTTACGTTTGTAGTATAGGTCGTCTTCCTCCCAATCACTTGGTAGTTTTACAAAACCACCTTGTCTAAATCTTAACATAGCTTGAGTGGTTGAGTCAACTAGGTCATCATGATCACCAGCTGGGAACACAGCACACTCTTCTATAACTTCGTTAGCCCATTTAGTGTCAGGTGCCCAAACCATACCTGATTCAAATAAAGGGGTACTAGCGTTAACTCTAGCAATCTTATCATTTCCTTTAGAAGGAGTAAAGTTTTGAACAGGGATACCTATATTACGTAGTTCTTGTGTTAGGGGTATGCCTGTGGCTTTGGCTTCTATAATTACTGTGTCGGGGCTCCATTCGTGATACTGTTCTAGGGCTACGCCTTTTAATTCAGGAAACGAATATTTACCTTTTATACAGTCTAGTAAAATAATGTGTGCGGTTGTGCCGTCGTATATATTTTCTCCTATTGTACCTTCTGGGTAAAATACACCCCATGTTGTGATAGCCGAATAATCAGCTGAAGAACTTTTTAAGAAAGCTGTGTCGTAACTTTGTATTAAATAATTACAGGTTGGTGGCTTATCTTTTTCCCATTCCATCCACCATTCACGTCTTATTAGTGCACCCTCTTCACTAGTTGGATTCTGCATGTACTGAGCGTGCCATTTAGGACCGCCACGTAAACTAGCTTTTACGCCTTCTAGTTCTTCTAACTTCCAGTACTCTGGCCATAGTGGTTTACCACTCGGCAGTATCGCTGGTAATTCTATGACTTCCCATTGGTCAGCTTTAGGGTCACGTGCTGCATCTTTTAATAGTTTACCCGTAAGGTCGTTAATGTTCCAACGTGTCATAACTATTACGATGGCTCCTCCTGGCTGTAACCTCTGACGTGGACCTGAGGTGTACCAATCGTAAGTATCTTCCATGGACTTTGGATTCATGGCATCTTGTTCACTGTGCGGGTCATCGATTATAAATAAGTCTGCTCCCCTACCTGCTAAAGCACCGCCAACACCAGCAGCATAATACTCACCTTTTAATTTAGGATTACTCTTCATTTGAGTTTCCCATTTGCCTGCTGCTTTTGAGTCGGGGTTGATTAGTACGTCTGGGAATATTTTTTCATAATCCTCAGTAAGCATTAAGTCCCTAATCTTACGACCAAACTTAACGGCTAAGTCTGCGGTGTGGGTTGCTTGTAGTATTTTTAAAGCTGGGTTACGACCTACTAAATATGCGGGAAAGTAATGACTAGCGAACTCACTTTTAGTATGACGCGGTGGCATATTTATTATAAGGCGTTTTATTTTACCTGTGGCTATACGGTCAAAGGCTTCTGCCATTTTAGTATGATGAGCACCACCGATGAATGATGGCCATTGGTCTTTTACAAAGTTCATAAACCCACTTTGACAGCGTTCTACTTTTTCTATTTCTTCTAACCTTTCAGCTAGTTCTAGATGTTCTTTTAATACTGACTCAGGCAGTTCTTTTAAATTAGAGTCCATACTTTAACGGCATAATAGTATTAACGTGCCCACCTTGATTCATTCTAAAAGTTTTAAAAGCATCTTTTATTTCTGGTGTGAGATCTATTCTTAAATACTCTTGACCGTATTGGTCTTCATAGGGGTTAGCATTGAGTTTAATTTTGTAATCTTGTTCAGTTTGTTTTAAAGCTTTCTTAAGGAAATCATTATAACTCTTAGCTCGGTTAATAGATTTTTCATCAGGTTCAGTGGACATTATCATGTTGTAGTTACCCGAAGCTGTAATTTCTTGAACATTGAGTAACTCACCTTTAGTATTGTAATTCAGTTTATAGTCAGGGTCGTCTTTAAACTTTTCTACTAAACGTGGTGCAAGTTTTGGGGGTATAGTACTTGAGTTACCTGATGGGGGTGCTAAAGATCTTGGACCGTTTGGTATTAGAATAAAAGGGGAGTCGTTTATTGAAGCAGTTTGTAAACCAGTTTTAACACTATCGGTAAACCAATCGGCACTTCTTGGTAGATTTTTAGGAGTAAGACCACCAGAAAGACCTAAATACTCGTTAAAACCATCAACGTATTTTTCTACCATACGTTCTGTTTGTTGTCTAAATGTATCTTCAAGTTCTATTTTTATTTCATTGTATTGCCCGTAGTTTTCCATAGTTCTACGATCAAACCCAGTTTCTATCTCTGCTTGATTGAGGTCACTACGGAGACTTTTGTAATGGTCACCTAACTCCTGATCAAAAGCTTTAGCTTTATTTGTTCCTACTAAGTATTCATAGAACTTAGGAAGTTCTTCCCTAATCATTTCGGTTGTACGTCTTTCACCACTTACGATGCCAGCTAAAATTCCGTCGTATTCTCCGTGTTGAAACATATAAGGAACATCTTGTACTGGGTTTTCTGCGCTTGTGTCTAATCTTTGTGCTATTTTATTTTGATCTTTAGTGAATGTGTAGGGATCGCTTTGTAGTTCTTGTAGTACTAATACATTTTCATTACCGTCTATAGTTTCAAAAGTGTATCTTTGGTGCATGTATTTATTAGTATCTTCTCCTGATATGAGGTTTCCTCTACCGACATCGTGACTAGTACTTTCAAAACTGCTGCGTCCATCTGGGTTTTCTCTTGATTTTCCTTGACCGTATAATCTATCGTTATCATACATGCTGTAACTACGTTCTCCGTAACTAGGCATAGTTGTTTCTGTAGCTTCTTTATACGAAGTTAAGTCTGAGTCTAAATCATAGACTGGGCGTTTAGTTCTAAAATTTGAATATCCACTATTAACTCCTGAGTCAAAAACACTATCTTTATTATAAAACGCATGATACTCTTTTATTTGAGGAGCATTCTTTTGTAACTCTTTCATAACTTCACTAGGTGTAGCTCTACCGCCTGTGGACTCTATAAATTCAGGGCTTACGAAATCTTCTATCTGACGTTTTACGTTTTGATTTACATTACCTTTACCTTCTACTCCGTAACGTCTCATATTTTGAAAAATATTTTCTAAAGGATATTCTTTATTAGGGTACTTATATACGTCAGCTTCAGCTAAAGCTATTTGACTCATCATTTGTGTTTTATTAGTATTGTATCTATAGGGAGTTTCGTTTAAGTTTGTGTTTAGTTCAGGGGGCATATCAGCTGAATTAACAACGTCATGTTTTAAGGGCATTGTTCCAGGTGCCACGTTTACTTTAGTATTAACTGGTCCGTCACCGCCTTTTTTACGTAAATACTTACCGATACCTTTTACTGCTACGTCTGCGGCATCTAAACCATAAGCTAATGGGGGTATGAGTGTGGCTGCTGTGCCTGCTGTGTTGAGTCCGCTTATTAAGTAATTACCTGCGGCATCTAAATATCGACCTTCTTCCTTAGCTTTTTTACCTCTTCTACCAAACTCTGCTATTTCATATCCAGATATAGCGTCGCCTAGTCCTGGTGACATTTCATAACTGAGCATATCACCTAGAGGTAACTGTTCATAACTTTTATAAGCTTTTTCTAAATCACCTTTATTTATGTTTTCTGTTATTTCGGGACGTAGTTTTTGTCTTAGTTTAGTGTCGGCTTTTTGTTTTTTGAAGTCTTCAAAGGTGTAGTTTCCTCTGTTTCCTGGGATGTTACTTAAAGTCATCATCAGAGCTTTATATTCTTTATAATCAGAATCGTTAATCATTGCCTACTTCCTTTAACTTCATTTTATACTCTTTACGTGCTTTTAGTAAAGTTTCTTTATTCTGCATAATGATACTAGGGACAGGGGTCGAGTAATGTTCGTCGTCGGGATGTGACCAAAACCATTGGGCGTCAGGTCTATCGTCGTTTAGATCTTGGACTATGGCGATAAGGGCATCGCGATTGGTCGAAGGATGACACTTGAATAGAACTGCGTCGTAATTGTGTAGTGTTTCGTAATAAATAGCCAGTAATGAAGGATCATAGTCGTATACCAATAGACGATTTTGATCGTAAGATTCTAATGAGTGTGGGCATACAGGTTTTATGTGTTCAAAATATTCTCTCATAGCCTCTGCAAATTTGCAAAAAATTTTAGTGAGGAGTCCCTAATTCTAGCCTACTTGGGGTAATAAGTAAAAGTCATGGTAAATGGCTCTTTAAATGCGAGCTACGGCTAAACTCACACAAGCTGTGCAATAAGGGGGGTGGGGGGTGTTTCTGTGTGGGTTAGTCTGTGTGTCTGTGTGTCGCAGCTCTGCTGCGTGTCTGCCCCGCAGGGAACTTTTTCTCGCTTCATTCTAGTTCTAATGCGTCTGTGTCGCCGTCAGGCGTCGTGTGTCGCCCGTCAGGGCGTGTGTGGTGGGCGTCAGCCCACAATTTATGTATAGTTTTTATATATAAATTATATATACTTTACTTTACTTTAATACTTTACTTTACTTATATATGTTAGTATCATTAGTGTATAGTAAGTTAAAAGGGTACTTACTATTACTAACTAATTAAACCCTATAGGTAAATTATTATGTCAAATACTAATAATAAAAAGGTTGCTACTACTAGCGTTACTACTAACGTCAGTACTAGTGTTTCTACTAATGCTAAACTAACTTACGTTACTAAGGGTGGTGCGTCTCATAATATTAATCGTGCTAGTAAGGTAGGCGGTAGTACTTACGCTAACGCTTTAGCTACTTATAAAACGCTAGGCTACGGTAAAGCGGATTTAAACTACGATATTAAAGGCGGTAGGCTAACGCTAGGTTAATACCTAGTTACTAAACGGGGGGCGTTAGCCCCCTTTTTTATTACCCAAGCACCAACAACCAAGACGATCATGATCATGATGTAGTATGTGTTGTCTTTGTGTCTTTGTCTTTGTGTCTTTGTGTGTGTCCCAGCTCTGCTGGGCTGTGTGCCAGCTCTGCTGGCCAATCTTCCATGGTCTGTGTCCCAGCTCTGCTGGGCTGTGTGCCCCGCAGGGAACTTTTTCTTAAAATAATACTTTACTTTACTTATAGATCAGGGTTATAATAGGTTATTGATTAGGTTAAAGGGCTTACTCATCAATACTAACTAACTAAGCCTCATGGTAAATATTATGAAAAATACTAAAACCAAAACTGCTACTTCAGTAACTCCTAAAGTAGCTCCTCAATCACTTACCTATATCTCAGGTAAGTCTCGTGCTGAGCATAATGTCAAGCGTGCTAAAGCTGTTAACGGTATGTCCGTTGAAAAAGCGTTAGCTCATTATGCTACTATCTACCCTAAAGGTGCTCAAACTCACCTTAACTATGATTTAAAAATCGGTAGTTTAGTACTCAGGTAAACTGGGCAATGGTCGGGGGGCGTTAGCCCCCCATTTTTTGTGCATGAATAAGAGATCATGATCTAGAACATCACGATCATGATCCATGGTTCTTTGTCTTTGTCTTCACGATCATGATCTTGATCTGTGGACTATTGATCGTATTGGCTAATGGTGCGTTTTCTTTGGTTCTTGTGTCTTCGACCATGGTTCATGGTCAATATAATATAGCTGTAGATTTTTGGTTCGTGTGTCTTAGCTCATGGTTTCTTAGTTCTTTACTATAAGGGATCAGTGGAGATGCTATTTGTCTTCCTTAAACCTGCCCCATGCTTTATCAAAAGTAGTACCATGAACCACCCATTATCTACCCTATTACCTCTTCAGTGGTAATAGCCCCGTAATACCCCAGCCAATAACCCCAACAAAAGGACCAATGGAGAGAGTCCATCAAGCATGCCCTATTGCCCTATTGGCTAAACACCTAGTAAATTCGTTTTTGTTTTTTCTTTTTTCCACCAGAGTATATAGGTAACAGCTTATCAGCTCATGTTTTGGTGTCTGAATAAATACGCTTGATGTTCATCAGCATAAGTATAGTGGCAGAAAAATATATATTCATCGGTCATAAAGGTATATAGATGAATACCATTAACGTCGCCATGGTCTTTGAAATTATGTTGTTTCATTTTATTATTATCAGACAATATATTATTTATAACTACCGCAATATCTGCTGAGTCATCTACCGCATATTGAATATAGCCATCGTGGTCTTCCCAAACAAACCAGTCACCAAATTTAACTTCTTTTGTTTCTCCTGGGTCAGCATTAAAGTATATATGGTCTTCATCATCAGGGTTAACCTGATCAGGGTATTTATTTTTTAAGTCGTTCATAACATTCTCCGTATATTATTTATTAACTATATTAATAATAGGGCGGATGCCCTACATGGTAAACCATAGTCAAAAAAAGAATAGTATATAAATAGGACCAGCGAGAGCGATAAATAATAGAAGTAGAATCTCAAAATCATCATTACTCATCTTTAGTGTCCCATTTATACAATAGCTTAAACATCTCATCTTCAAATGATTGGTATTCTTCATCTTCAGGTAACCAGTTACCATCTAAATCTAGTATCTTTAATACTTCATCTGCTAAATATTTAGCCAGTCGCCACCTAGCAATCTGCTCATCTAGTGTGGCGGTAGTGCGTATCTCATTTAATTCTTGGTTTATATTCACCATGTTTTTGTCTCCTTTGTGTGGATGTTAATTAATTGTTTAACTATTTCACCAGTAGTTACTCTTCTACCAGACGAGCTAGAATAAAATTCTCTTAAGTAAGTAAGGTTTTTACTGGTATCTGGGTCAACTTTAAAGCTGACAGTTCGGGTGTTTTCTTTTTTCTTTTCAAAGCTTAGTTTATTTATCATATTAAGCCCTCAACTAAGTCATCAACGCCCAGCGAACCTGCGCCCCATAACTCTTTACCTATCATACAATAAATAGTAATCAGTCCTGGTTTACCACTTAGGTCGGTGTAGACTTCCTCGTCTGGTGAGTTAGCTTTATAGACTAAGAATCTAGTAGCTTGGTTTATAGACCAGTCTTCTAATAATTCGTTATTAGTAGTTGGCCATGGGAACCCTTGTTTAATATCATTCATATTAATACTCCTTTTATTTAATATACCTATATAATAATTTTGATCAACTACATGGTAAAGGATAGTCAAAAAGATAAAAAGCTAGTTATAGACTCGAAGAATAATAAGAGTATGGTCCATAGAGCTATTTTAATAATTCTACGGTCCGTACGATCCACGCTAAATCCTTGTTATAGTTATATAACCTATATTATAAAATTGATGGTAATTAGGGTAAAGGATGATCACAAGCCCAACTTATGATCATATCAGCACTAAGCGTATTGATCACGCTGTGCACTGAATTAAGTTTTTCCCATTTCCCCTCAGTTGGGGCTTCTATGTGTAACACTAAATAAGCACCTTCAAGCCACCATATAAGCACAGGTGTATCTTCTAGTTCTTCTTGAAAAATAAGTAAATACTCACCATGTTCTAGGCAATCTAGTCTATTGGTGAGTAGTGTTTTACTGTCTTCTAAATTCATAAAGAAACAAATTCCATAAAAGGTTCTTCATGATAACCTTCTTCTAAAAAGGTAGTAAGTTCTACAATCTCATCGACTGATCTATTACAAGAACTCGTAGTACCCTCGTTATCGTTGGCTAAAACACATCGACCTGCATAAGCTTGGTCACCTAATTTAAACCATCTGTTTTGGTTATTAAAACGTCCTTCATCATCAACAATCATAATAACATCTGCACCTAAATAAACTATATCTATTAGATTGCATTGCATAGTTGTTTTAACTTGGGAAATTAAATCCTCCTCGTTAAAAACTACTCTACTAACACTTTCATCAAAAGGGTCTATTAATATTAAATCAACTTCATTTTTATTACTCATAGTCTTGCTCCTTTAATACATTAATCTTTTGATATAAGATTCAGTACCATTATCAACTATCTTGTATTGATAGTTTTCGTCGTTCCAACTATGACCGCACCAAGCACCGCCATTAGTTTCAGCATCTTTATAAGTAAAATGGCTACTCACTAAACGCCAGTCCCAAAGTCCATCTAGAGGTTTTTCAAATACTCGGTATCTGAGTACTTTTTCATCGTAATAATGATTACCTCTCTGGTCTTCGTAAACGCCTTTTTCTATTTCTTTATATACTGGCTTCATGGTTCTATCATATCCATTCTTGCTGGTATAACATGTATAAAGTTACACAAAATACAACATCTACCTTCTGCGTAAGGCTCAGCGTTTTCACCTGAGTCCCAGTACACTTTACCTTCTGGGGTTTTTTTCTGTTCTATGTCACCTTTACAGATAACACACTTTTTTGGTTCACTCATAGTTTTCTCCTTTATTAATTAACTATACATATAGTATTACTTGGATGGGCTAAGTGGTAAAGCATCGTCAAAAGTATCTTTATTTGGGTAAACCTCTTTATAACAAGCTTTACAGACACACATGGTCATAGTTTTCATAGGGTGTAAAGTATATTTAGTCCACACCTTTGTTTTATTTTTACCGAATAATGTAGGGACTATCGGCTCCCTACATTTATCGCATCGTAAGTGTTTCAACTGACAATCTCTAAGGTTTTAATCTTATTGATATCGTAATTAAGGTCAGTAGCAGTATACAAACCACCAGCTAATGCCTCTTTTACTGTTTTACCATTCACGGACTTAACTCTAGCGTTATTGTCCTCACTGGTCACTTTTTTACCTGTTGCTTTTAATTTAGCATCAGGGTGAAATTTACCAAACTTCACTTTAGGTGTAGTCTTGGCTATCCTTACTTGGCTTTTCACCGAGTTAAGTTTTTTTGCTGTAGCTTTAGTCATATTATTGCCCTCCTTAAAAGGTTAGTTATTAAAGTTACTGAGTAATAATAGGGTACATCAAAAGTAAAGTAAACCATAGTCAAAAGGTTTTAAATGAAGTGTTTGGTGTGATGATGAAGTCAATATGGAGCCCCTCACGAGGAACTTCAACAACTTAATCCGCCACCAAACGAGCGGATAAATATAATTAACCCTCGTGAAGAGAAAAAGTGTGGCATTGGCTCAGTATAAATACTAAGCACTAGCCACTTGGAAGTCTAGTAGTTTAGAGTCACTTCTCGGGATAACTTCCTAGCACCCGATGGCTGACTTTGCAAGTTTTCTAAGATTAACCAGTTATTATTATGAAATTTAAAAAACGACTAATTGTTTTTTAAAAAGACTTTACTCTCTGGTGTCACACACATCTTAGATCGATTTCGCCGTATACTTACTGAACAGCTGTTGATCGGTGAGTAAAGCCAAACATCATGAAAACAGTTTTACTAAGTTTTCGTATCTCTCGCTGGGTAAGTGCTGTAAGTGTTTAGGTCTTTGACGTGAGTCTAGGTAATGTCTAGCACCACACTCCTCACACTCCATAACACTTTCTAGTACTCCCTGTGAATTAATTTTTATACCGTTACGCCAGTCATGTTTACATGCACTATCCATTAGTAGCCTCCGCTCTATTATTAATAGCATCAGCAAGCTCAATATGTGATTCTACACATAACTTAATTTGTATAAAAGCACCATAGTTAGCTAAACTGCCTTCTATGTCGTTAGAGTCATTCATACTCGCGGTCATTACTTTATTTATAAGGGCTAAAGATTTTCCTAGCTCCTTTTTAGTTTCTTCATCCATATATATCTCCTATATATAATTAATTAAAAGTAAACTATAACTATGATCCTTTATTAGGTATAGGATAGTCAAAATCTTTTATATTGAGTTCAAAGTGGTCTATTTGTCTAGCAAACAGCTCAGTAGTTGGTGGGTCGGGGTAGTTGTATGCGTCGTTAGTAAAGCTTTCTTCTAGGGTTACTTTTCTTACTATGCCGTCGCTTAAACCTTTATTGGCTCTATCAACTGCGTCATCTAATGAGTTAGCTTTGACAGGGTACATCTCTACGTGTATAGTGGTGAGTGGTACATAGTATGTCTTCAAGTTTGGGTTATCACTGACTAATTTTAGTTTAGTTTTGTCTTTCATATTGCTCCTAGTAAGGTGGGCAGTTATAGTGATGCCCACACTTTGTGCTAGAAATTACGCTGCATTCAGTTACAGACTAGCACTAGTTACTAACTAACTAAACTAATTAAACCTTACATCCTTACCATAGTAAAGCCTAATCATACGCTCCTAGTAACCAAAATACCAATAAGTATCTATCACCTTTACCCACTTTTAGACCACGGTGCATGTGTGTAAAACTAGGGAAGAATAACGCATGACCTCTGGGTAAAGGGGGTACAACTCCCCTACCATGAAACTCAGTACCTCCACCTTCATAGTCCCCAGTATTTAAAGGCACTACTACGCTTATATCAGCACTAGCGTCATGATGCCACTCACCTTGTTCTCTTTTAGCTAGATTATAGTTAGCTAACTGTATTGAATTTATTTTTAAACTGTAGCGTTGCCACACTGCGGTAAATAAAGGGTTCATGTGGTTGAGTACCACGCTGTGTAGATTTTCAGAAAGTTGTGGAATGTTATCTTGTAGAGTTACTTCAGGGATCTGTCGTAGTTCATCTTCGTCATCGTTTTCGGTAAAACCTAAATAATGCTCGATGTTTTTAATTTCGTCAAGCATCATATCACAAAAATCTTCCGTAAATAAAGGCACGGAGTAAACGTCAGGTAATTCTTCTTTTATATATTCTTGTAAAGGTATTTTTAATTCTTGAGTACCGTCTCCTGAATGAAATTTTATAATTTCAGGTTCTGAGTCTTGTATTAATGCCAAGGTAGTCTTATCAATCATCCAATCTGATTGTATAGCTAACATGGTATTTTTAATTCTATAAGGTTTTGATCTATCCATTATTTGTCCTTTTTAAATAGTTTGTCAGCGGTTTTTTGCAGGGAACGCTCTAATAATTTATCTGCTAAGTCACTGATCTTCGGTGTCTTTTTGAATATTTTATCCCAGTTATTTTTTATTTTGCTCGTATCTTCTGGACGTCTTTTACTACCTTTACTCACTTTCTATTTCTCCTTCTATGATTTTACCTGCTGGGAGTATCCCGCCAGTATCGTAATACATTTGTTTCATACGCTCTAAAACTTCTTCTTTTGACATAGTGTCAACTCTATTGACAGTTAACTCACTACGATTAACATAAAGTCCTGCTGCTTTACCTCTAGCAACTTCCGCAGTTACCGCAGCAGACCATGCACCATTACGTACAGCACCTTCTCTTATATCTCTCAGATCAGTAAGATGGGTAGCTAGGTTGAGCTCAACTTTATTTGCAGCTTTTTCTTGTAGTGCACCTATTCTTTGTTTAACTAGTGGGTTAGCTTCTGAGTCTAATAAATACCCAGCACGTGTAGCGTTTTTCTCACTGTACCCTGCGTCAACTGCAGCATCTTTCTTTTTCATGCCTTTGGCAACGTTTTGCGCATACTTCTCTTGTTTAGGAGTTAGTTTTTTTGTTTTTTCTTTTGTCATTTTGTTTCCATTGTGCGTATTTATGGTATTCTAAACGCTCTTTGTATTTTTTATCATTCTTTTCTTTTAGCCTACGATAACTTGCCGTAGCTAACCCTACACCACAATGTTCTTTATGGGAAAGTTGTAGTTGTTCAAAACCGTCATATATTACTAAAAGTTCATGTTCTATTTTAGCTTCTTGCTGAAGTTCGTGATTATGAATAGCCACACTCAGTATATCTTCGTCAATGTGGTAGTCGTCAAGTGAACCAAAAGCCATAGCTGAACCACCAAGTATCTCGTCATACTTAATAGATGAATCAGACATAATAGTTCTAGCCCCACCACCGTTTTTCTGTAAATCACCATAAATATTTTTATTCATATCATAACCTTTTTGTTTTCGACACTCTTCACTACAGTATTTCATACCTTTAGATTGTTGTTCTGAGGTTATAGGTTTATTACATTTTGAATAAAAACAAAGCACTTCCATTATATCAAGTTTTTCTCCATATACGAAGTAACTTAGGTACTTGATCTGTGTAGGTTCTAGTCACCATGGTTTTATCATTTCTTATACCGTAGTTACTTGCCGCAACACGTATTTTTGCAGCCACTTTAGGATCAGTGTATTCAATGTCCATGTGATCGCCTGTGTTGAGTCTGTAAAAATGGTATTTTTGGTTAGAAGTTTCTGCTCTGTCTGGTATCGGTATTTGAGTATTATTTTCCATTAACAAGTATGCCTCCACCTTTCCAGAAGTAACCATCCTGTTGTTTATTTTCTGTTCGATTAAATACATAGATAGTTTCTGGGTTATATCTTTGATCTATGAGGTTACAACACGACTCTATTTCACTTTCTTCGTAACAGATAATTTCTTCCCTGTTATCAAGTGATCTAGTGCCGTAACTCATTACCCACGTGTCTTTTGCCATACTTAACTCCTATTAATATATACCTTATATCATATTAATGTTTAGTATATAAGTAAAGCATCTTCTAAAAATACTTTATAGGTCGAGACGGTTTGATTTACTAGGTAAGGCGTTAGTATTAAGCTATATAATCAACGCCTTAAAACGGCTCACAGTAAGCTTAATAGGGTTAAGAATAAAAGGGTACTTTATTTACTTTAAGGAATCGAAACTTACTTTCACCAGTAATGTTTTTTGAAGCTTTTAGTATAGAATTACTGATTTGATCTTTGTGTGTATCTAACCATTCAGGTAGGTAAAAATTATGAATTACAGATGTTTCTGCTAAGTTGACCTGTACGTTTAGTCTCATAGGTTCTTGTATTTTTAATTTAGGATCGTAGTAAACCACTTCCGCTATAGAGATAAACTTTTCTTTAATGTTTCTTGACATAGCCCAGCTTTATATCGTATTTAATATCATTTAAAGTAAGTACACCCTTATCTAAAACATTCTGTATTGTGGGTGTTTTACCTTTAAACACATACTGCTTTAATCTTTCTATATTCTTTTTACTCATAGGTGTTTTATCAGTTCTACTGAGTAACTGACTAGTGTCATAAGGATCTCTAGCACTCACTACTTTACAGTATGTATTAGGTTTAGCAATATCAATACTTTTTGTTTTATATAAATTTTTCATATCATTCTCGGTTATAGGTTTAGCTTTCTTCATCAATACTTTGTATAAGGCAAACTGTCCACACTTAGCAGTATCAAACTTCTTAGCTTTACCTGTGTATTCTTTATACCAACGTTCAGCTTGTACAACGCCTAGGGATGGTGACATCTTCATAGGATCACCTATGTGAACACCACCACCTTTGACTTTATGCATCTCAGTCATATTAAACTTCACTACCCGACTAGGAGAGTCAGGTAGAAAGTAAACAAAGTTTATGTCATACGCTGGGTGCATTATGCACTCTTAGCGTAATCAATAGCTGTGGTCATAGCTCTAGTTTTAAGACTAGCTCTAGCTCCAAACCAAGCATTATGCATTGCTGCGTCACGGTCATGTCCCCATTTATGGTCAACCACAAAGGTAACAGCATTCATAGCACCCCACCACGTACCAGCACTACTTTTTAAATTAGCTCCTGGCTGTAGTTCTAACGCCTCATAAACCTTACTAGGTGCACGTTGAAACTCATCAAGCATAGTAGCACGGGCTAAATATGTTTTTTCAGTTTTACTTTGCTCTAGTAGTTTTTGTTGCATAGCTAGTTTAGGTTGCATAAGGTCAGCAATATAAGAAACAACCGTGTCTTTAGTGTATTTTCTACTACATAAAAACTCTGCAGCTTCTTTATACTCTTTCATACGGTTACTTGCTAAACCTAGTGCCTGCTCTGCAGTTACTATAAGGTCTGTATCAAACGCTTTAGTATGTGCCATTTTAAAATGTGGCTGAGTCTTATCAGCTAAAGCCATACTAAGAGTATTATTACAAACTACCCTAATAGGTGTAAACCTAATTTCATTAGACTTACCCCACTCGTGACTGACTGACACAAGTAAATTACCTAAAACTCTATCGTCTCCTGGTAGCGTAAAGCTTTCATCAACTTTAGCTAAACCCCATATTTGACGACCGTTTTTTAGTGACCCTGCAGTTTCCATAGTCATTTTACCAGCGTCGGTAAACTTTTTGAAAAATGTAAATGCGTCACGGTTTTGGGTTGGTATAAACTTTGGTCCACAAGGTCCAAAGACTGTATTATCACTATCGCGTACTAATAGTGAGTGATTAGGTGCCATGATTAAGTCTTTAGACTTATCAGGGTCAGCGTCATCGTATGTGAATATCTCACGCTTACTTACTGTCCAATCAAGTCCAGCTTCAAGTAACATTTCTTCAGGTGTTAAGTTATTATCAACTTTAACGCCTAGCCCATGCCAGGGAACTTCCCCTGCATAAGCCATAGTTTCAACGGCTGCTGCCATAATATACCTCCTTAAAGGTTGTTTTGTTAGCCTGTATTAGCTAACTACCTTTAATATAGTTTAAGTCACTAATGATTAAAAGGATATTCAAAAAGATCATTAACCAACAGTTGAAGACTCATACTTACCTTTAATAAGCCTAACGTTGTGATTGTTTAACCAGTTTCTTAACATCGTTGTTCTTTCTGGTGTTGTGAGATCTGGTGCGTTATCAATCAATGCTTTTCTATCCATATACATCTTGTATCCTTTGTAGTAGTCACCCTTACCTAGATAGTTAAACCTTACAATCTGCCAAACACGTTGTTTACTTATACCATATTTGATGCCTATTTCTTCAAGTGTCATCTCACTGTTCATAGTATGCATAAATATGTCAAAATACATCTTATTCTTATCTGTACGTCTACTCATTAAAAAACTCCTTATAATGTATTGTAGCTTCTCCCCAACTTTTACCTACCTCAGCATCAACTTTATTGGGAACACATAAAGGTGTGCAATCTGACATAACCTGCATAATAAGTTCACACTGGTCAGGGTCAGTAACCGAAATATCTAATTCATCATGTACTTGAGTATGGGCGAGTATGCCCTCTTTATATAGTTCAACCATAGCTTGTTTAGTCATATCTGCTGCTGAGCCTTGAATAAGTCTATTCATAGCTTTATAGGTGTATGCTCTTTTAACTTGACTACCATATTCAGTAACAGCTTTTTCATATGGGTAGGGTGTCTTTCGATCATTCATAGGCTCATATAAATTAAATCTACACTTACGCCCAGCTATTGTGGTTATGTATCCACGGTTAGCACCAAGCCTAGCACACTGATCACGTAACCCTTTGATAAAAGGTACTCTTTTATGATATGTGTCAAATAGTATTTCTGCTTCTTGCATTGATAAGTCAAGTTGTTTAACTAGCTTTTCTTTGCCCATGCCATAACTTAAACCTAAGTTAATTATCTTAGCTTCTTTACGACTTATATTAGCCATGTCTGCTACTACCTGATGAAAATCTGCATTTCTATTACGATAAGCATCTACTGCTTCTTCAGCACCTTCTTGTTCTGTAGCCGAAGCATAGTGTACTGTTAATCTAGGTTCTTGTTGAGAGTAATCAAAACAGCCCCAGTAATGATCTTTTTCAGGTACAAAAATGCTACGTATGAGTGGACCTATGTCTTCATTACGTGCTGGTACTTGTTGAAGGTTAGGGTTACTACTACTGAATCTACCTGTAACTGTACCTCCACGATCACTACGTAAAGGATGAAGTTCTCCGTGTATCCTACCTTTAACATTATGCTCTAATATCATTTTATCTATGAAAGTAGTTCTAGCTTTATTTAGCTTACGTGCTCTTACTATGTTGTTAGCTAACTTATGATCGTGGGCTTCTAACCAATCACCAGAAAAAGAAGGAGCATTAGTTTTAGGTGTACGTGGGTAACTTAATCCTGCTCTATCGAATACTGTTGCTACTGATTGTGCTGCCCATAAATCTGGTCTAACTCCAAACTCTTTATGTATAGAAGTAAGTATCGTGTCTTCTTCTTTCTTTAGTTTCTTACTAACTTTTTCTGCCACGTCTAGATCTACTGGTACGCCTTTGTATCTCATGTCTAAGAGTATTGGTATAAGTGAAGTTTCAAGGTCGTATATCTTACCCACGTTCTCCAGTTTTATTAATTCTTTAAACACCTGCCATAACTGTAGTGTTAGTCCTGCATCTTTTTCTCCATATGGACCAACATACTTAGCTGGTAGTCTATACATTTCACTCTTAGGGTTTAGCCCATAAGCTTGTGCTGCTTCTATAAGTAAAGTTTCATCTTTAGTTTCTCCACAATATTTTTCACCTAGATTATTGAGTGAGTAGCTGTATTGATTTTCATCTATCAAGGGTGCAGCAAACATGGTGTCTTGTATTTTACCGTGTACTTTTATACCATAACGTTTAAGCCAACCCATATCATAAAGAGAATTATGAAACACTTTATCATTCTCATATGTCATTTGTTTAGTCATCCATTTAATAACTAAGTTTTTATCAAGATTACCACCACCCTCATGTTGTATAGGGAAATACATATTAAAATCTTTAGTGGCTATAGCTATACCTGTGATATAACCAGTATCAGTAAAAGCCCAAGATGGACCATGAGACATTAGAAGTGGATCATATGTTTCTAAATCTATTGCTACTTCATCGTACTTACTTAAATCAGGTAGACTATTAGGCGGAGTCCAATCTGCAGTTGGTGTGAATAAACTCACTTGTCTTGCCATACCCTTTTCCTTAATTCACTACTAGAAAAACTGTGTTGTCTGTAGTTATAGTAAACTTCTTTATGATCAAACTCTTTCTTACCTGTGAAATGTTTATTCATGTATTCCTCACCTATAATTCTTATATCCCAAGGTATAGTCCTGAGTATATTACGCAAGTCTTCTTCAGTTTCATAAACTATAGTTTCATCAACATACCTACAAGCATTAACTTGTATTTGTCTTTCTAATAAACTTTGAACTGGTTTATTTTTTCCCTCTCTTTCAAGACTAGGGTCGCTCTGGATAGCAACTATTAAATAATCACAGTTTTGTTTAGCTTCTGATAACATACTCACATGACCAGCATGAAATAAATCAAAAGCACCAAAAGTAATACCTTTAGATATAGGTGTCATCATCATCCTCATCTACTGGAGCACAGTGAGCTTCTACTAGTAGTAAATATCTACGTAAATCACGTATATCATCTAATATACCGTGAGAAGTAGGATCTAACTCAATAGTTTTAAATACGTCGTAATCGTTATCTTTTACTTGATTTTCTATCCTATCCCATTTACGTGCTAACATCATAAAAGCACCTACGCCACCTCGTATACGCCAACTATCGCCATAGCTTTCCTGTGCTTTACGTAACGCTACCGCATCACCAACACCTAAACTATGTATCTTATCAAAATCACTTCCTTCCATTTATATACCTCCGTATATCTTAGTGAGATAACCTAATAATCGTTTACCTCTATCATTTAAATCGTTTGAAGCTAAATATTCCACCCCATTGCTGAATACTTCATTCATATTAGTGTTACCTAAACGCCTTTGACGTACACAGAATACAAGTAATTCAAACATATCGGCTTGTTTACCTAATTTAGTTTCTTCGGGGCTTAACTTATAAGCAACACCAATATCACTTTCATATTTATCTTCTATCCTTTTTAACACTTTTACTAAATCAGGGTTAGCCCACTTAACAGGAGCAGGAATATCACCAGTAAACAATTCTGCTACGTCGTGAGTTAAGGCTCTTAATATAGCTTCTTTACTTACGTTAGGTTCTAAGTGTTGTAGTATCATAGCTACGCCCCAAGAATGAGAAGCTACTGATTGCTCTCCTATAATCTCTAGTGTGTGGTAACGCTTAATAGCACCACCACGTATCATATTGAATAAATCATTCATATCTTTCACTACACATTTTTTCCTTACCGAAGTAGCACCACTTACAACCAAAAGTACTAGGTTTAGCTGGGAACTCAGTAGCAGTAGTCATAGCTACGGCTCGGTCATTTAACTTCTTTTGTTTATGAACTATATTGTCAGCACTATACTCATACCTGTCTATTTTACCATGGTCTAAATACCACAGCTCAGTAGTTATGGTTTTAATTTCAGGCATACGTTCTAGTACAACCGCACCATATAACTCACATTGTTCTCTATGTGTTTCTTGATTACCATCATACCTACCTGTTTTAAAATCTATAACCCTAGCAGTATCTGTTCCATCTATGTGTACAAATGCATCTACTTTAGCTCTGCCCCATGTAGTATCACCAAACCATGGCGCAGGTTTCCAGTCTTTATCAAAAGCCCAGTCTCCTTCACAGGTAACATAACTTTTAAGGTGAAGTTCTTTTAATACATCAAAAGCTTCTTCAAAGTCTGCTAGAGGTTTAGGTATTTCATCATATCTACCTCTTATGTAATCTTCACACATAGTATGGATATCTTTACCTCTATCCATAGCTTTATTTCCAGGCTCTTTAATACGTTTGATGTAAGCAAAATGAGCTTTCTTAGGACACTTTTCAAAAGTACCTAATCTACTGTACGACCATTGATATATTTTATCACTCATTTAACTCTCCTTAATAACCAGTCAAAACCAGCAGTTGCCCAATCTGTTGCTATGCAATTTTGAACCTCAGACATAGCATCGTCAGTTTCACCTTGCTTGTGTAAAAACCATGCATCTTGTAAAGGTACAGCTACACTACTAAAAAATACATCATCAAACTCTATGTCTTCAAAAGGTTTACGATCTAAAAATTTTACTAACTCTTTATTCCAATCTTCTATGTTATCGCTATTAAACATAGGGTAGTAATTAATAGATTTATTTGAATATGGATTCTCAAAATGCTTCATTGAGTAATAGTCAAAAGCATCAGACTCCTCTAGCCTAGAGTGCATTTCATCAAATACTTTAGTGTACGCGTGGAAACTATCACTAACTTGAGTGTACTCACCTATTTCTACATCTATAGCACTAGCAACATATTCTTGTAGCATAGACATATGTACTATGTTAGCCCCAAATGTGCCCCATATAGCGTCATTAGACCTACAGCAAACTGTCATTAATAATCTGTTATTACGTATCTTAAAATAAATAGTAGTGTTACAAGGTACATCTACGCCTTTACGGTCTAAGTCATTTACGGGATCCCACATCTGTAATACGCATCTTCTATCGGTAGGATCATTCTTTAGTCTTTCAATAATAATATCTAACTGGTTTATAGTTCCTAAAGCTACACTAGAACCATCACGAAAATAATCTATCCATCTCCAACCATAAGCACCGTGTAGTGTTTCACCATCATCACTATAGTCCCCCATACGATTGTTATACTGTTTAACAAAAGTTAAATCATTACGACCAGCTAACATCCACAAACCCTCCATAAAATGAAAGAATGGATTAGCATCTCTTACCTCTTCAAATAAGACTCTTTCCCAAGGTCTCTCATATACTGTACTTACAGCACACTCATGTTCTACTACATTACCTGCTCGACTTTCTTTTATATCTTCTTGATCAAAAGAAAGCATATCCATGCCTTTTATAAAACCATCATTAACATTTCTACACTTAATTACATCCATTAAAATAACTCCCCTGATTGTTTACTCACACCACTATTGTATGCTCTTTTCCATTGAACATTTACATCCTTACGTATTCCTCCACCCCATGCTGTTTTAGTTTCTTTTTCTACTATCTTAACAAAGTCAGGGTGTAACTCGTGCAGTAACTCTGCACCTTTTGATTGTACTTCTTCAGTACGCCACTCGCTACAACCACCTGCAGCATTAGAAGATTTTTGACCTTGAGCATAGTAATAACTAATTTTACTGCCTTTACCTTGACGCAGTAATTGTAAGTTTATGTCAAAGTCTTCCATAACTTCGGTTCTAGCTAACTCAATACCCTCAAACATATCTAAGTTATATCCTAGCACTCTCATGTATCTTGTATTCTCTACTGATAAATGTTCTACTCGGTTATTACCCTCTCTACCACTAACACCAACATGTGCGTAATCATCAAGCCACTTATCTAATAACCCAAATAATGCTGGATATTCTTCAGGTTCCATGTATCTTAAATGCCAGTCTGTAGGAGACTTACGTATGTAAAAACGCAGGTCATCATCTAGCATAACTATTTTGGGGTCGGTAGTATTGTCATGTATAAACTTACGTTTACCTGATATACCTTTTATAGATGAAGGTATAACCATGTACTTACAATCATATTTGTCTTTATATAAATGCTCCTCATCATCATCAATAACGAGGACTACTTCTTTACGCATCTCCTCTGGAAAAAATGACAGGGTAACTTGATCGTGTGCTCTGCCTCTAGTTGGAATATAAATTATCATTATAGTATGTCCTCCTCATATTCACGTGGTTTATATCTGGATCGTGGTCTACCTTGACCTAAACGCGTCCTCTCATATTTATCAAACTCGCATAAACAATGTTCTATGTCTCTCATTTCTAGTGGTAATGGTGTGTTATTTAATAAAGCCAGTAAGTCTCTCATTTCTTCTATGAATAATGGCTTCTTTTGTTTACTGTCTAACGGTCTACCGAATATTCTATTAAGTCCTCTCATAGCACCAGGTCCAGGATTAGCCCAAGTCATAATATCTGGTGCGTTACGCAACCATTTAGTATGGCGTAAATCAGTTACTACCTCGTAAGACATAAAATCACTAAACCCAGGATAAGGTAAAAAACTTTTCCAACAGTTTTCTATACTGCTAAAATCAAAATCACCGTGAGAGTTAGCATATAGTGGTGTGAGTATTTTGTCAACTGTTTGTTCTATCTTAGTTCCACCTAGCGTACCTGTTAACATATATGCGCCAGTGTAAACTTTCTCACCTTTGTCTTTACGCTCTTTCATAATACTTTTAATACGCTCTGCGTCAAAGGTAGAAGGAAAACCGATAGCTTCTAAAGTGGGTGGCCAATTGATTTGCCTAGCCATAGCCATAGCAAAAGGTAAGTTAGGATGGTCGGCGTGTGGCTCTCTCCAGTTTTCTCGTATCCAAATAGTTACTCTATCTAATTCACGATACACATTACAAAAGCTGTACTCAGTAAGTATAGCATCATCACTCCATGGATAGGGATCATTATTTAACTCCTTCTTTATAAAAATATTATGACGCTCAATCATAAAGTTATTGAAATCTTCTACACGCCTTAAAGAGTTATTGCCTATTAAAGTCTTAAATATCATTTGTTATCTTTATCCTTATGTAAATTAATGAAGTATTGAGCCTCTACTAATACTAAAGGTTTACTTCGGTTACGTTTAATCACTACTAATGGTTCGTATTTACCACAATTACTTTCAGCTTGTTCGTAAGCTTTCCACACGTTCACAGCTTCTTGATTCTTACACTCTATAGAGTATGGGAATATAGTTCTAGACTGTTTACCCATTATAATATCTTCCCCTTGACTACCCATAGGTCTGCTTTCTAAATCTTCTGGGTCAAGACCTAACAGCTCTACTAACTTAGTAGTAAACCATTGTTGTAGTTTACGACCTTTAGCTTTAGCACTACTAGGACGCACGTTGCCACCAGTCTGGTTGCCTATTAGGTATTTTATTCCACTGGGCATAATGCTTTTCGTTTACTACGTAATCACGGTAAGCTTTAACAGGGTCACTGTTTTTATACTCGTCGGGCATAGCTTGAGCCATAGGAGTTAAGTTACCGTCTTTAATAGTAAGGGGCATTTCTAATAAACAGTCTTTTAACTTTACGTAACTAAGGTGTTTTCTACCATACCTGTTTTCATACTCCTTAGATAAAGCAAGAAAATGACAGTATAACCAGTGATAGTTTTCACTAGTTTCCCTAGCCCATATACTACATGGGTGATTAATATGAGCAGTTTTATATAGCCCACGCTCATTACAGTAATCGTCACCACTAAGCACACGGTGTGCAGTACTAAGCATTTGAGCTGACTCTAGAGGCATCTTGACTACTAGCTTATCGGGTAAACACATTGCTGCATAAACAGGGTCTTTGTGTACGTAAAATATATTCATAAGTAAAGTATTAAATAAAAATTGTTAGTAAAATTTTACTTTACTTCCGCATAAAAAGTAAAGTTAAATCATTATTCTAAATTCTTTTCTAGTCCTCCCTTGTACTATGTGAAGATTCTCCTTAGCCCTCGTAACTCCTACATAAAACGCTCGGCACTCGTTATCAGGGCTCCTTATAAGCTCGTCATATGTTTTAGTAGCTACGTCAGTTAAAAGTATAACATTATCACACTCTCCTCCTTTAGTAGCATGTATAGTATTCATTTTAATTCGTGATGAATTTACTTTTTCACCCTTTCTTAAACCACTAATAATGTATTGTTTATTTGTATCCCCTAGTAAATCAAAACACTCATGCCATATGCCATCCACCATAAGACCATAGTCTTTTTTGAGTTGGTTGATATTAAAAAAAGCTTCTGGGTCTGCTTGTTTCATAGTTTTAAATCCTACTTTAACACCCTTACCTGCTTTCATGTAGCCATATATTTTTTTAATTCTGTACGCTTCTATACTTGTACCCTTTCGTAACTTTTCCCAGTCTCTTATAGCTTGTATCAGGTTGTCTGTGACACTAGGTTTGCCACTCTTAGTGTAGAAATATCCTGCATTTTTAACATGCTCTTCTACTTTAGTAAGTAAATAATTATTTCTTGCAAGAATTAACCACTCACCTTCAGCTATGTCTATGTGCTCAAAACTTTTATGATAAGTTACTGTGCCTTCTTCCTCTTTAGGTATCCATGTTTTTTCACGCCTACGCTTTATACGACTAACTATGTTTAAAGCTACGTCATGGACTCTCCTAGGTACTCTGTAGGACTGGTCAAGGTATATTTCATTACCGTCTAAGTTTATAAAGTGCTCTGTATCTGCGCCTGCCCATTTATAAATAGCTTGATCATCATCACCAGCTATGTAAACATTATCTACATCTTTAGCTAGTTTATGAACACACTTCCATTGTAGAGCTGATAAGTCTTGAGCTTCGTCTACTATTAAAGCCTTTAGGTTAGGTGAATTATTCATACCTAAAAACCCAGACAACATATCTGTGTAGTCCATTAAGAAGTTAGTCTGTTTATAATTGGTGTAACTCTTAACAAACCAATCAAAATGTATCCAGCTCACATCACTGTTAGCTAACTGCCAAGCACGTCTATAGTCCATACATGTATTACGTGCCATATTTTCTAAGAATAACATATTGTCACCTTTAGAGTTTAAAGCCATTAAGTTCTCACCATCCCAAGCACTACTGATTCTTTCACCTACTCCCTTACTAAAAGCACGTAAATCTTTACGATCCATTATGTCTGACTTAGTCAAACCCTGCCAAAAATAACATAAAGAATGTATAGTTCTAAAATACGTGTAAGAATCTTCAGCATAGTCAAACTTAACGATAGCCCTAGTAAGAGCTTCAGTTGCAGCTTTTTTAGTAAACGCAACATATGCTAACTCGTGTGGTCCAATGCCAGAGTCAAATAATTTTTCTACAGTATTTAAAAGGTAGGTGGTTTTACCTGTACCTGGAGGTCCAAGGACGATATTCCATGGTGTCATATCATATCCTCCTCAAAATTGTGTCCATCTAAAGTGTCTTCTTTATACTCAAACTCTTTGATGTACCAGACGTTAGTACCCCTACCTTTTAAATTCCAGAACTTAGTGTGAGCTTTCATGTCCCTAAGTTTAGATGCTATTCTATTAGTCTCTAACTCAGTAAACCTATGCTTAACTAAGAATTCTCTGAAATCTTTTATTCTAAAATATGTGTACCCACCTTCACTATATGGTTTACCTAGTAATACTTCTTCCCTTGTACTGGCTTGTGCTAGGTCAGTGGTAAAAGATTCAAGTAGTTCTAAGAACTGACCTTCAGTTGAAACATCTGAAGTAACTTCTATAATTTCCATACCTGAATCCATCAGTGATTGTATTTGAGCTTGCCATGCACGTTCGTTAGTTTTAGGTGGCATAAGGTTAAGAGTTTCCATACAGACTCTTTGAAACTTAGTTTGATTCTGTAACTCTTCAGTAGTTAGTTCTAAACGCTTATCGTCTATAGATAAAAACCACAAAGGTGGTGTAGCATCTAGTTTAGCTAAACTTGAAAAAGTTGGTGTAGTATTACCTTGACCAACCCCAAACTTACATGTCCTACACTTTTGTGCATCACAGTAAGATCTTATAGGTTCATCGCTACACTTATAGTTATACTCTTTCTTTTTAAGAGTACTTATTAAAGTCAGTACTTCTTGAGCAGGTAGTGGTGGACTCACATACTTACGGTTATACTCCTCTATTTGATTTTCCCACTTATCTGGTGTAGCTTGTTTAAGGTACACTCCCACATTAAATAATCCATTGTTACGTGTACCTTCTGGGAAGCCTTGTTTTAACAGAGTCTTTAAACAAGGTGGTCCACCTTGTATGTCGTCTACTTCTGGTACTGATAAAGTTAGTAAGGTGTCATGAGTTATAGTCTTACTGCGAACATAAGCTATAAACTGCTCGGGTGATAAAGCAACTCCATTAGGGTTATGCCCATACCTTACTGAAGTTTCCCCTTCAAAGTATGGCATGTTTAACCAGCTACCTATGTCACCTCTATCTACTAAAACTTCTCTTTGTTTAGGGAATATCTCTACTCCACCGTAACCTAATCCTGCTGCTAATTCTCTAAGTTTATCTTGCATATCGCCAGCAGGGATAAACTCTTCTATAAAACAATATACATGTGCACCACCACTTTTTGATCTACAGACCACTAAAGGTAGTTTAAATGATTCAATCTTTTTGACTAATTCAGGTATATCAAGTGGGTATGTATCTATATCAATAGCACCCCAACGTACCTGATTTTCTTCATTGATAGGTATGATACCTAATCCATTTTTACCCTCTAAGTGTGAGAGCCAATGTTCTGAAGTTGGACCAGCTGTCTTTATAGTTTTAGCTACGCCCTGTTGTTTCTGTGTATTACCATTTTGATTGACATTAAATATACCGTGTGCTCTACGTGAACCCTCAAAAATGTCGTATAAAGTTTTGTGTAATTCCAACACATACTCCCCAAAATGGAAGGGGGATTTTACTCCCCCTATTAATTAGAACGGTGCGTCTTCCGTACCACCAACTTTGTCAGTGGATAGATTGATGCCACCTACTTGCTCGGCAAAGTCTTTAGCTGCTTGATAGTACTGCATCTCATTTTGAGATACTTGACCTAATGCAGATATGCCCCAACCAAACCATGTACCACGGTCGTTAGACTCTTGTACACAACCTAGTTGATACTTTTGACTAAAACTAGGTGGAGTAAATACTTTATCACCTTGCTTCATCTTAACACTAGCCATCATAGAGTTCCACGTACGAGACCTTTTTAATTGTGTTCCCGCCATGGATATCATAGCTGTGTCAAAACCACCGTCTTTATTCATAACCAGTACAAAGTGTGTAGCTGAAGTTTGAATGTAGTTACCATTTTCTAAAACGTCTTGACCCATTTTATTTCGAGTAGTTGTACTTAAAATATTAGCGTCGTCGTGTTGAGCTACTAACCCACCACCAGACTCTCTAGGAGTCCACTCTAAGAATAAACGCTTATAAGCCACAGGTAATACTACCAATGGATTATCGTCGTTATAGAGTACACTACTAACAGTATTGATGATATCACCAGTACTAGCACCGTCAACATACTTACCGTCATGCTTATTAACTTCAGGACTCATAGCCTGTAGTATTTTTAAACGTGGTATAGTAACATCGTCAGCACCTATATTCTCTAGCCCACTACCAGCATCCTCCATAAAGGCTGTTGATACAGCTATGTCAGTTGTTTTATTGTCACTTGGTTCTTTTTTATTTGTCATTTTTTAATTATCCTTGTTTTTTGACCTATATAAACATTAAAAGTTTCAAGTGGCAGGTCGTTACCACTCTCAACTTGTTCCCTCACAAACGCTTTAAGAGTCATAGGCTCTACCCACTTTTTACCGCTGGTAGTAAACCCATCATCTTGAAGGTCTGTTAAGAGCTTTTCGGCATTGACGTCTTCGTCTCTACCAAAACTTACGGACACAGTATTTTTTATAATATCTCCGTGTCCATTATTCTGTAACCATGTGAAAGCTTCATCACGGTTATGTTCTGTTATCCTAGCAAAGTAATATGCATTGGTACTGATTTTAGCACCGTTAGATAAAGTAATTTCGCTTAGTCCTACCTCACTTAATAAAGCAGGTATTTCTTCTTCGGCTAATGCTTTTAATTCTTTTTGTGTAGCTTTTAAACTAGCCTGTTTTTCTTCAACAAGCTCTTCTAAGTTTAACATTTGAGTAGCTTTTTCGGTGAGCGTTTTTAAAGAGACCTCACTAACCTCTGTTTTTATGTCGTCAAACATTTATATTTACCTCAATAATATTGTATTTATAGTCACGGTTATCCCACTTTAATAATTTAACTTTACTTCGGTTATTAAGTAAAGCATAATGCATACATACCCCAATAGCAACAGGATCACCTATTAATAATAGATAATCATTGTCGTTAAAATCTTGAAGTTTTTTTCGTATTCTATTTACGGTGGGTACAGGACTATACATCATATTAGAACGGCTGTCCAATATAAATTCAAAGTCACCATACTCTAAAGCGGAAGAGATATTTTTATTATCACTTGGCTTCTCTACTATATATACACTCATCTTGTCTCTTTTATCTTTATTAAAACGAGTGAGAGGATACGCGTAGTTCCAGAGCTCTCACTCTACCTTTTAAGGATCACCCATATGACTAGGTGACAGTTAAGTAATAAATGAAAAATTATTTAACTTACCTATTACTATATAGGGTAACTAAAAAATAATAAAGTTTAATCTTTAAATATTTACGTTAAGGGTAATATCGCTAATAGGGTAGGGAAAAAATACTGTAGTGGAGAATGCTACAAGGCTATTGGCTGAAGCTATTAAGGGGCTATTAAGCTAAAACGTGCAATAACCTTTTTATTTTAACTGACCTAGTTTATTATTACTTATATAAGAGACAAGATACATGAACAATTTTATTTACAAGACTAAGCCCTATGACCATCAAATAGAAGCTTTAGTAGAATCATGCGATAAGAAAGAGTATGCTCTATTTATGGAGATGGGCTGTGGTAAATCAAAAGTAATTATTGATAACTTTGTTCATTTGTATGGTCAAGGTAAAGTCAATAATATATTAATCGTTGCTCCTAAAGGTGTGTATAGTACATGGGTCAATAAAGAAATACAAACACACTTACCTGACCATGTAGCATACGATATGGTTAAGTGGACTGCAGGACATACACAGAAATTTCTTAAAGATTTAGAAAAGTTATTTGAATATGATGATAACTTAAAAATATTGGTTATGAATATAGAAGCTTTTAGTACTAAGAAAGGTTGTCAGTATGCTAATAAATTCATACAAGCTAACAAAACCATGTTTATTATAGATGAAAGCACAACTATAAAAAACCCTTCCGCTAAACGCACTATCAGTTGTGTAAGGTTAGGTAAGTACGCACACTACAGAAGGATACTAACAGGCTCACCTATTACTAAGAGTCCATTAGATTTATATAGTCAGTGTATGTTTTTAGATCCAGCATTATTAGGGTTCAGTAGTTACTTTTCATTTAGAGCAAGGTACGCAGACTTAAAAGAAATGACTGGTAACGGTAGAACTTTTAAAATGGTGACAGGTTATAAAAATTTAGAAGAGTTGAATGAAACTTTAGGTAAGTTTAGCCACAGAGTTTTGAAAAAAGATTGTTTAGATCTACCAGAAAAAATATATATACGTCGTGAAATACAAATGACACCTGAACAAACTAAAGCATACAAAGAGTTACAGAACTTTGCAGCTACACAATTGAAAAATAATAAGCTTGTTACTATAAATCATATTATGACTCAGATAATACGTCTACATCAAATTTCATGTGGATTCATAGGGACTGATGACGGTAGTATTACCGAGTTATCTAACCAAAGAGAGTCAGAATTGTCCTCTATTTTAGAGGAAACAGACGGTAAAGCAATCATTTGGGCTAATTATCGACACGACATAGTAAAAATAGAAAAACTACTAAGTGATGCCTATGGTCCAGAATCAGTGGGTACTTACTACGGTGACGTACCTCAAGAACGTAGAGAGTTTGTTATTAATGAGTTTCAAAACCCTGATAGTCCTATGAGATTTTTTGTAGGGAACACTCAGACTGGTGGTTATGGTATTACGTTAACAGCAGCAAGCACAGTAATATATTACAGTAATAACTACGATCTTGAAAAACGTTTACAATCTGAAGACCGTGCTCATCGTATAGGTCAGACTAATAAAGTAACTTACATTGATATCGTTTGTGAAAAAACAGTAGATGAAAAAATAGTGAAAGCATTACGTAAAAAACAATCTATAGCTAGTACAATCCTTGGTGAAGATAACTTAAAAGATTGGTTAACTTAACCTCTTCCCACCCTTCTGCCACCACCTCTTAAAACGTCAGGAGAAACCATAGCTTCTATACCGCTAATTTGTCTCGGTGCTTTAGTTGCTGGGGGTGGTGCAACACTACTGATACCAGATATTTGTTCTTGAAGTTTAGCTATCATTTCTCGTAATCCTGCATCATCATAACTAGGAGAAGGTTCTCGTTGATTTTGTTTTTGCTCTATAGAAGTTATCATATCCCTTAAAGCTGTATCATCATAGATAGGTCTATTTTCTAAATCACCTTTGGTAGCGAAATCACCGAAGTCTGGTAAGTTTAAAGCTGATGGATCAAAGCCAGGTCTATTAGCGTTTTGTTCTATCATATTTCTTAAAGCTGTGTCATCATATCCTGGACGTTGACCTATAGAAGTTATTTGATCTCTTAGTGCCGTATCATCATAGATAGGTCTATTTTCTAAATCACCTTTGGTAGCGAATTGATTAGGATCAAAAGATGGAATTTTACCAATCATATCTCTAATTTCACTATCATCATAGCCTGGGATATTACCAATCATATCCCTAATTTCACTATCATCATAGCCTGGGATACTGCCTATACCTTCTTTGTTTTTACCTATAAGGTTTCTAAGTTCGCTGTCATCGTATTCGTATGATGGTGGAATTTTACCAATCATATCTCTAATCTCTGAGTCATCATAACCTGGGATATTACCTATAAGGTCTCTAATCTCTGAGTCATCATAACCTGGGATATTACCTATACCTTCCCTGTTTTTATTGATAAGGTCTCTAATCTCTGAGTCATCAAACCCTGGGATATTACCAATCATATCTCTAAGTTCGCTGTCATCAAACCCTGGGATATTACCTATACCTTCCCTGTTTTTACCTATAAGATCTCTAAGTTCGCTGTCATCAAAACCTGGGATATTACCTATACCTTCGCTGTTTTTACCTATAAGATCTCTAAGTTCGCTGTCATCAAATTTGGGTGGAGTATAATCTCTATACTTGTTCTCCATTTCCTCTAGTCTTTTCATCATTTCTTCGTATCTACGATCTTTCGGTGGTGGAAATTTTGGTGGTGGATCTTTTGGTGGTGGATCTTTTGGTGGTGGATCTTTTGGTGGTGGATCTTTTGGTGGTAAACCTCCACCCCCACCACCTGAAGTAAGCATAGAACCAAATGTATCTCTTTGTTGC